>ULNQ01036603.1_pt1 | contig 99200 bp, 103 predicted proteins | sample 1951951 | NCBI WGS metagenome assembly ULNQ01 (sample SAMEA4835580, study PRJEB28245) | human gut metagenome | biome: gut microbiome; material: fecal sample | place: Denmark | collected 2008
ATATATATATGGAAGCGCTGAATTAAATGCATTAAAATTAAAAACCAAAAAAGATTATATTATAGAAGAAGGCAAAAAATATAAAGTAACAAAAGATTCTACAGGACATATAAAGTTTGAAATAGCAACATCTAGTGATTATAATATAATATATTATCAAGATTTTGATCCTGCTTATCCAAGGGTAAATTCTTTGTGTTATTGTGTTACAAATGCTGATTGTGAATTATTAAAAGAATATTATAGAAGTAAAGATCCTGCAAGGAATTATGGGGTAACTGATAGCTCATATTATGAATATTTATATAACAGCGCATTTTCAAATGATGATGTGGGAGTACCTGCAAGTACACTTGATTTTTTAATGTTAGATACGCAAGATTATATAAAATATCAATATCAAGGGGATGTATTAGCTAATGAATCAATAATAACGCTTGACTATTCAAATGCTATATATATGGAAGATTTAAATATCTTATCTTTAATTGTAGGTTCTAACATACTAAAGAAATTAGTGCTTCCACCAAATATAAAAAATTTAATGCTTCCAACCGCAGAACAAATTGTATTTCCAAAAAATTCAAAAACAGAGGTAATTGTTGGATATACTGATGATGATGGTAATAATGTTATTATAAAACCAATTGATTTTCCTAGCACACTAAAGGTAATAGGAAATGGACTCTTTACAAAAACAAAGGTTGAATCAATTACCATTCCTCAATCTGTTGTTAGAATTGGACATGATGCATTTAATAATTCAGAGTTAACTTCACTTTCTTTTGAAACGAAATCCAGTTTAGTTGCATTATATGGAACACATGATGCAGATACTGGTAGTGAAGATGGTTCATTTGCCAATAATAAGTTGACAACTTTAAAAATTCCAAAAACAGTACAATATATTGGTAATGACACATTTAATTATAACAATTTAAAATCAATAGTCTTTGAAACAGACTCAAAACTTAAATACGTAGGTAGTAATGCTTTTAGAAACAATCAACTAACAAACACAGGACTTGGTAAATTTCCTAGTTCATTAACAAGTTTAGCAACAGATGCATTTATTAATAATCCTGATTTAACTCAAATAACATTAACGTCACCAACTGATTTAGGAGGTTGGCCAAATGGTGAAATGGTTGGAAATATAACAGTAGTATATGAAAGATAATTAAAAAAGAATCAAAAAATTTGATTCTTTTTTTTAAACTAAATGATAAATTTTTAACAATCTCATATACTTAAATGGGTGGTATTTGTGTTTGATCTAAGAAATTATATTAGTGATGTAGAATTTAGAGTTAATTTATATAAAGATAAAGTGCATATTGTTAATTATACTAAAATAGTTACTATAGAAAAATCTAGAATATCTATTGGATATTCTTCTGGTATGTTAATAATAAAAGGCAAGGATTTAGCACTAAAAAAGTTATTAGATGATGAAATACTAATCAAGGGAATTATTAATTCAGTTGAACTGGAGTGATTACATGTTTAGAAGCATTTATGAAGTAAAAATAGAAGGAAAAGATATAAGAAGATTTATCCAAAAACTTTATAGGTGCAATATATATTTTGAAGATATAGATATTTATGATAGAGTTGCATATGTAAAGCTAACAAGTGAAAATTATAAAAAGCTTCTTGATGTTAAAACAATTTATCAAATAAAACTAATTAGACTAAAGGGATTTGCAAAGTTTGTTGATGTTATAAAAAGAAATAGAGTGTTTTTTGTAGGACTTGTAATTAGTTATATATATTTATTGCTTTTATCAAATATTATTTTTTCGGTTGATGTAATTTATTCTAAAGCTTACATAAGAGAACTTTTGTATAGTGAATTAAAATCTCATGGTATTTCTAAGTATAATATTGTAAAATCATATAAAACAAAGGAAAAGATAGAAAAAGAAATATTATCAAATAATAAAGATAAATTAGAATGGATTGAGATAGAAAGAAGTGGAGTAAAATATATAATTAAAGTAGAAGAGAGAATCATTAAGAGTCCAAAAGAAGATGAAGCTCCACGTGATATAGTTGCCAAAAAAGATGGTATTATAATGAGACTAAATGCATCTCATGGAGAAATTAGAAAAAAAATAAATGATTATGTTAAAAAGGGAGAAGTTATAATAAGTGGCGCTATTACAAAAAATGATGAGGTTAAAAATAAAATTACCGCAGATGGTTTTGTATATGCAGAAGTATGGTACAAAACTGATGTAAATATGCCATATTATTATAGAGAAGAAAAGCTTACCGAAAAAAGTAAAACCAGAGTTAAATTTCAATTTTTGAATAAAAAGATATGTATATTATGTTTTAATAAATACAAAACGTATAAAGAATCAGAAACTCTTTTGTTTAATAATAAGTTACTTCCTATAAAACTATATATTTCAAAAGATAGTGAAACAATATTAAATGAACATTTATATTCTCCTGAAGATGCTGTTGATGCTGCTATAGAAGCTTCAAATAAGAAGTTAGGTAAAACATTAAAAAAGGATGAGAAAATACTCTCATCTAAGGTAATAAATACTCGTGAATATGAAAATTATATAAATGTAGAAATATTTTATAAGGTATATGAAAATATCACAGATTATTCTGAGATTATTGAAAAATCAACTGATGAGAGTGGAGAATGATTCTCTTTTCCTTTAAAAAAGATTTATTTTATGATATAGTTGTTTAAGAGGTAAGTGTATGAAAAAGAATACAAAAAGAGTACTTTTATTAACTATATTTTTTATATTTTATTATTTATTTGTGACTAAAGGGTGTAAGTTTTTATATGGCTCTGTTTTAGACTGGAACTGTCAACATTACTTAATACCAGATTACTTTAGGAAGCTATTTTATGAGACCGGTAAACTTTTACCTAATTTTGCATTAAACTTAGGTGGTGGGCAAAATATATATAATCTATCTTATTATGGATTTTTAAGCCCTGTGATACTTATTTCATATTTATTACCATTTGTAAGCATGAAAAACTATATAATAATAAGCTCTATATTACTTATTTATTTTAGTGTTATTTTATTTTATAAATGGATATCTACTAAGTTTGATGATAAGATGTCTTTCATATCTACTATTATATTTTTACTTTCAACACCACTATTGTTCCACACACATAGACATATTATGTTTATTAATTATATGCCTTTCTTAATACTAGGACTTATTGGTGTTGATAAATATTTCGAGAAAAATAAAAAATCTCTTTTAACACTAAGTGTATTTTTAATTATAATGAGTAGTTACTTTTTTAGTGTAGGTGCTTTAGTAGGAATTGTTATATATGGAATATATATTTATATAAAAAGAAATGATAATATAACATTTAAAAGCTTTTTAATAGATGGTTTTAAGTTTTTAATACCTATATTTATTGGAGTACTATCATCTATGGTTATATTACTTCCTACTTTTATGGCTTTATTATCTGGAAGGGGAGAAAGTAGTGTTGTAATAGATTATGCTAGGCTCTTTATTCCAAATTTAAATATTAAGTATATACTTTATAATACTTATTCACCTGGTTTAACATCAGTTATCTTTTTCTCTATTATATACTTGATTATTAATATGAAAAGAGAAAATAAATTTCTTGCGATATTGTTTTTACTTATTACAACATTTCCAATGTTTATGTTTGTACTTAATGGTGGAATGTATATAAATTCTAAGGTTTTAATACCACTTCTTCCACTTTATGTACTTATAATTGCTATATCATTAAAAGAGGTTACAACTCTTAAAAAGGTTGATTATAAAAGTTTAATTATATTTTTAGTAATATGTTTATTAATAACATTAAAAAATAAAGAAGTATATTTTATTTTAGATTATATAGTAACGTTTATTGCTTTACTTAGCTATAATTTTATGAAAAGGGATAATATACTTTTATCTGTTTTAATAGTTATTTTTCTAGTATCTTTTCTAGCTTCTTCTAGAAGTGATAAGTTAGTAAGAAGTGGAACTGATTATAACCCTTCTTCTGTTAAGGTGCTTACTGAATATGTAGAAAAAATAGATGATGAATTTTATAGAATAAGTAATCGAAATGGTGGATTAGGTAGTGCTAATTATGTTGTTAATGCATCAAATTATAAAACAGGAATCTATTCATCACTTTCTAATCAAAATTATCAAGACTTTTATTATGATTTAATTGGAAATAATATTCAAAACAGAAGTAGAGGCCAGTTATCAGAACCTAGGAATTTATTATTTAATATTTATATGGGTAATAAATATATGATGGGATCTTATGTTTCTGAACTTGGTTATACAAAGATAAAAGAGGTTGATGGAAACTACTTATATGTAAATCATGATGTATTTCCTTTAGGGTATTCAAAAACTAAATTAATGTCAACAAAAGATTTTAATAAGTTAACGTATCCATACAATGCTGAGGCACTTCTAAATTATATAATAGTTGACGATGTTAAGTCTTCTCCATATCAGACCAATATAAAACCAACTACTCTTAATTATACCAATACTTATAGTGAAAACATTAAAATTACAAAAAGTGATAATTACACAGTAATTGAATCTTTGAAAAATGGTGTTTTAAGATTAAAATTAGATAGTCCAATGAAAAATAAGCTTTTATTTATTAAATTTGATTTATTAGAAGCAAATAGTTGCTCTGTTGGGGATAATGCAATTACTATTAATGGAATATTAAATAAACTTACATGTAAGAGTTGGAAATATCAAAATAAGAATTCGACTTTTGAATACACTATATCAGAAAAAGATTTAGATACGCTTGAAGTTAAATTTGATAAGGGAACATATAAAATTAGTAATATAGAATTGTATGAAGCAGTATATGATGATTTTGTATCTAGTTATAGTGAGTTATCAGAAATGAAAGTGAATTCATCATTAACAAAAGGAGATAAAATAGTAGGCGATATTGTTACTAATGATAAAGGATATGTAAATCTAACCATTCCATACGATAAAGGATTTAGTATTTATGTAAATGGTGTTAAAACGGATTATATAAAAACCAACATGTCATTCATAGGATTTAAGGTAGGAAGTGGTTCTAATCATATAGAGATAACTTATACCGCACCATATTCCAACATCTCTAAAATAATGTCTCTTGTCGGTATTTTATTATTTAGTGTAGAATTATACTATGAAAAAAAGTGTAAAACAATATTGAAATAATATTGTTTTTTCTTAATCTATGATATAATTTTTATGGATGTGATGATATGAAAAGTATCTATGGAATGACCATGGAAAAATTAGAAGAATACTTCTTATCACTCGGAGAAAAAAAGTTTAAGGCTACACAGATATATGAATGGATATATCAAAAAAGAATTAAAAGTTTTGATGAAGTTACAAATATTAAAAAGGCTGTAATAGATAAATTAAAAGAAGACTTTACAATTGATAGGCTAGATACTTTAAAAGTGGAACGTGATGTGGAAGTATGCAAATATTTATTTGCTCTTAATGATAATGAAAGAGTAGAGTCAGTACTTATGAGGCATGACTATGGAACTAGTTTATGTATATCAAGTCAAGTTGGATGTAATATGGGATGTAGATTCTGTGAAAGTGGGAGATTAAAAAAAGTACGTAATTTAGAATCTAGTGAAATGGTTCTACAAATATTACAAGTAGAACAAGACATACACGAGAGAATTTCACATGTAGTAATTATGGGGATAGGTGAACCCTTTGATAATTATGATAATTTTGTGGATTTTATTAAAATAGTTAATAATCCTAAGGGTATTGCATTGGGTTCTAGACATATAACAGTTTCAACTTGTGGAATAATTCCAAAAATAAGAGAGTTTGCAACTTTACCATTTCAAGTTAATCTTGCAATATCACTTCATGCATCAAATGATACATTAAGAAGTAGTATAATGCCAATAAATAAGGCATATCCTTTAAAAGATTTAATTAAAGAGATTAAATCTTATATTGCAAAGACAAATAGAAGAGTTACATTTGAATATATAATGCTTGATGGTATAAATGATAAATTAGAAAATGCAGTAGAGTTGTCTAACTTACTAAGTGGGATGAATTGTTATATAAATTTAATTCCATATAATGAAACAAATAATATTGGATATAAAAGAAGTAAAAAATCCACTATTTTAAAATTTTATGATATAATTAAAAATAGAGGACTAAACGTAACAATAAGAAAAGAGTTTGGTTCTAAAATAAGTGCAGCATGTGGGCAACTTAGAAGTAAGAAGGAGGATTTATGAAATCATTCTATTTAACAGATGTTGGTAAAGTTAGATCTCATAATGAAGATAGCATCGTAATAGTAAAAAACAAGAATGATGAATATTTGATGGCTGTAGCTGATGGAATGGGAGGACATTCTGCAGGAGAAGTAGCATCTAGTCTGGCAATAGATTATTTAGTAAATAGTTTTAATGATAATTTTAATGGATTAGATAAAGTAAAGGCAGTTAATTGGATAAGAGAAAAAGCAGTTAGGATAAATGATCTTATATTTGATTATGTAGATAAGCATCCAGAAAGTAAAGGTATGGGAACAACACTTGTAATTGCAATAATAACAAAATCTTACATATTATTTGGAAATATAGGTGATTCTAGTGGCTTTGTCGTAAAAGATGGTAAACTTCATAAAGTAACATATGACCATACTTTGGTAAATCTTTTGATGAGAGCAGGTGAATTAACAGAAGAAGAGGCAAAAGATCATCCTAAGAAAAATGTATTAATGAAAGCACTTGGAGCTAATAATCCAATTGATATTGATATATTTGATTGTGATATGGATATTGAATCTATTCTTTTGTGTAGTGATGGTCTTACAAATATGTTAGAGAAAGAACAAATAGAAAAAGTACTTACTAGTGATTTAGAACTTGATGAGAAAGTAATTAGGCTTATTAGAAAATGCAATAACCGTGGTGGTACTGATAACATTTCAATAGCTTATTTAAGTTTTTTAGAAAGTGGTGAATAAGATTGATAACAAAGGGGCAAAAAATTAACGATCGTTATGAAATAGTAAAAAGCATTGGTGAAGGTGGTATGGCTAATGTTTATTTGGCAGTTGATTTGATACTAAATAGAAAAGTAGCTATTAAAATATTAAGGGGAGATCTTGCGAATGATGAGAAGTTTATAAGAAGATTTCAAAGAGAAGCATTAGCTGCTTCATCACTATCTCATCCTAATATTGTTGAAATGTATGATGTTGGTGAAGATAATGGTAATTACTATATAGTAATGGAATATATTGAGGGTAAAACGCTAAAACAACTTCTTAAAAAAAGAGGACATTTAACAGTTGGAGAAGCAGTAGATATTATGCTTCAAATAACAGATGGAATGGTGCATGCACATGATAGCTATATTATACACCGTGATTTAAAACCACAAAATATTATGATACAAGAAGATGGACAAATAAAAATCACAGATTTTGGTATTGCGATGGCGCTTAATTCTACTCAACTAACTCAAACTAATTCAGTAATGGGTTCAGTTCATTATTTACCACCAGAACAAGCAAGTGGAAAAGGATCTACAATTAAAAGTGATATATATTCAATGGGAATATTATTCTATGAATTATTAACTGGTGTATTGCCATTTAAAGGTGATAACGCAGTAGAAATTGCACTAAAACAAATGAAAGAAGCAATACCTAGTGTTAGAAAACAAAACCCTAATATACCACAAAGTGTTGAAAACATAATAATAAGAGCTACTGCTAAAAACCCTAAAAATAGATATAATGATACAAGAGAAATGTATAATGATTTAAAAACATGCCTTGATAAAGATAGACAAAATGTAGATAGGATTGTATTTAAGTATCCAGAACATGAAAATGAGGATACTAAGAAAATACCAGTAATTAAAAAAGATGAACCTAAAAAGGAAGAGAAAGTAGATATTGAAAAAACTGGAGATATAGTAAAAGAGGTTCCAAAAGATGAAGGCAAGACTACAAAGAGAATAATTCTTATATTAATTTGTGTGTTGGTTTCTGTATTTGTAATTGGTGGCGTTGTATTAATGCTTACTGCTGGTAAGGAAATACCAAATGTAAAAGTTCCAGATGTTTCAGGAATGACAGTTGTAGACGCAGAACAAGTACTAACTGATGCTGGTTTTGTTGTTAAGACACAAACTGAGAAAGTAGCCGATGAAAATTATGAAGAAGGTGAAGTTGTAAAAACAGAACCTGAAAAAGGAAGACTTATTAAAAAAGGTAAAACAATAGTTATATATGAATCTACTGGTAAAGAAACTTATATAATAGAAGACTATACAGGTAAAAATTATATAGAGATTGAAACACTACTTAAAAACATGTATAAACTAGACGTTAAAGTAGAGAAAAAAGAAGTAGAAATAAAAGATGATACTGATACTCAAGCAATAATTGATCAAAGTCTAAAAGCAGGTGCAAAGGTAAAAGAAGGAGATAAGATTACTCTTTATATACCTGATGCATATGAAAAATATCCAGACTTTGTAAATGAAGAGTGGACTGTTGAAGATATTAAAGCATTCTGTGAAAAGTATAATCTAAAATTAACAATTGCATACTCAAAAACAGATGTTTATAATGAAGGAAAAATCATTTATCAATCACGTGCAGCTAAATCCGAAATAGTAAAAGGTGCATCATTAAAGATTACTATTGCTAAACCATTAGATAGTAGTGATAATCCTGATGATGAAGGGAAGCCAGCAGAAGAAGAACAAAATCCATAGGAGAGTTTATGAAAGGTCAAATAGTTAAAATAATTAGTAATTTATATACAGTTAGTAGTAATAATAAAATATATGAATGTCATAGTAGAGGAAAATTCAGAAAGGATAATATAACACCTGTAGTTGGTGATTATGTTATCTTTGATGAAAAAGAGAATTATATTTTAGAAATACAAAAGAGGAAGAATTCTCTTGTAAGACCATTGGTTGCGAATATTGACCAAGCATTTATAATAACTAGTGTTAAGATACCTATGTTTTCTACTAATCTTTTAGATAAATTATTAATAGTTATAGAGCATAATAATATAAAACCTGTAATTTGTTTAACTAAAATTGACCTTTTAACTAAAGAAGAAAAAAAGAATATAAAAAAATATATAAAATATTATAAAAGTTTGGGATATGTTGTTTTAACCAATAAAAATCTTTTTAGGATAAAGAGAATGTTTAGAGGTAAAACTACTGTATTTACTGGACAAACTGGTGCTGGTAAGTCAACACTACTTAATAAGCTAGATAAAAAGTTATCATTAGAAACAGGTGAAGTCTCTAAGGCACTTGGAAGAGGTAAACATACAACAAGATTTGTTGAATTACATGAATTATATGGAGGTAAAGTTTTAGATACGCCAGGCTTTTCTATGATAGATTTAGGTGATTTAACAGATGAAGATATAAGGGATTCTTTTAAGGAATTTAAAAAATATAATTGTCCATTTAGAGATTGTTATCATATAAATGAGAAAGAATGCAATGTTAAAAAGGCTATAACTGGTGATGAAATCTTAAAAGAAAGATATGAAAATTACATTAAATTTATAAACAAGAGGTAGGTGGTATTATGAAAAGAAAGGTTTCTGTTTCATTTTTAAGCAGTAAAAATAAGGAAGAAGATTTAATAAAATTAGGTGCTACTGATACCGATTATATACATGTTGATGTAATGGATGGTAAGTTTGTTAAAAATAAGAATCTTCCATTTAAATTGTTAGATAGACTTTCATATACGGTACTAAAAAGGTTGGATGTACATTTAATGGTAAATAAACCAAATAAATTTATAGAAGAGTATGCGACTCTTAATTCTGAATATATAACTATTCATGTTGAACTTCCTAAAGAAGTAATAGATTCTAGTATAGAGTTAATTAAATCATATGGAATAAAATGTGGATTAGCTATTAAACCTAATACAGATATAAATTTATTAAAAGATTATTTAGATAGAATAGATTTAATATTAGTTATGAGTGTAGAACCAGGTAGTGGTGGACAAGAATTTATAAGCGAAACACCAAATAGAATAGCTAAAATAAAAGAGTTAATAGGTAAGAAGAAGATAGCTATAAATGTAGATGGTGGAATAAATGATAAAACAGTAAAATGCTTGGATAAAGCTAATATTGTTGTAAGTGGATCATATGTTGTTAACTCAGATTCATTTATGGATGCAATAAAATCACTTAGATAATAGATACTTTTATAAGTATCTTTTTTTTTACTATGAAATTTGTTATAATAATTGTTGGTGATAAGTATGATATATTTAGATTATTCAGCTACAACTCCTGTTGATGAAAGAGTTTTAGAAAGTTTTAATAAAGCGACACTTGATTATCCTGGTAATCCTAACTCAATACATGCACTTGGAGTTAAGTCAAATGAACTTGTAAATGCTGCTACTAAACAGATAAGCAAGATACTAGGAGTATTACCTAGTGAGATTATATATACTAGTGGATCAAGTGAGTCAAATAATACTGCAATTAAAGGGATATGCGAGAAGTATCAAAATAGAGGTAAGCATATAATAACAACTAAATATGAACATTCTTCTATTTATGGACCTATTTCTTATTTACAAAGGCATGGGTTTGAAGTTGATTTTGTAGAGACTGATTCTTATGGTAGAGTAGATATAGAAAGTTTAAAAAGCTTACTTAGAGATGATACAATACTTGTTAGTATAACATCTGTAAATAGTGAAATAGGAATAATTAATCCAATTGAAGAAATAGGTAAACTTTTAAAAGATTATCCAAAAGTATTTTTCCATGTAGATATGACACAAAGTATTGGTAAATATAAAATAGATTTAGAAAATGTGGATTTAGCAAGTGCATCTGCGCATAAGATATTTGGTATAAAAGGAATTGGACTTTTGATTAAGAAGGAAAAGATTTTACTTGAACCATTAATACATGGTGGTAAGTCAACTACTGTTTATAGAAGTGGGACTCCTGCGGTAGCATTAATAGTTTCTCTAGCTAAGGCTTTAAGACTTATAAATGAAAACATGGAAGAACATTATAATTATGTATCAAAACTTAATAAAAAGTTAAGAGATGAGTTAGCTAGTATTCCAAATGTTTATATAAATAGTAATCAATATTGTTCACCTTATGTATTAAATATAAGTGCGGTTGGTGTAAAACCTGAGACTATGTTACATGCTCTTGAGGCACACGATATATACATTTCTACACAAACAGCATGTGCATCTAATATATCAAGCTCTAAGGCAGTAGAAGAGTTAACTGGAAGTATGGAACGTGCAACATCAAGTCTTAGAATTAGTATGGCATATATAACTACAGAGGAAGAGATAGATACATTCTTAAAAGTATTTAAAAAATGTTTTATGGAATTATCTAGTTTGAGGTAATAATTATGGAAATAGTAACAATAAATGCAATGTGGTGTCCAGGATGTATAGTAATGCATAAAGTATGGGATGAAATAAAAAAAGAATATAAAGATATAAAATTTAATTCATATGATTATGACATGGATGAAGAGGTAGTAAAAACATTTAATCCAGGGAGTATTCTTCCAATAACAATTCTATTAAAAGATAAAAAAGAACTAGATAGAATTAATGGAGAAGTTTCAAAAGAAAAAATAATCGAAATGATAGAGAGAAATAAGTAGGTGGAATAATGAAATATATTAAAAAGATATTACTTCTACTACTTTTTATATTAATACCTTTTAATACTTTTGCGTTAAGTGAAGATTATACTGATAAAGTTGGTGAAATAGTTAGTAAAGAGGTAGAAAAGGGGAAAGTAAATATTTATTTCTTTCATAAAACAAGTTGTCCTCATTGTAAAAAAGAAGGTAAGTTGTTAGATTCACTTGAAGAAAAATACGAGAATATTAATATTTATAGATTTGAGGTATCAGGAGATAGTCAAAATGCTAAATATTTAGATGAGGTTAAAAAATTATTTGATGAGACAAGTGGTGGGGTACCATATACAGTAATAGGAACTGAAACATTTCTAGGATATAATTCATATGTTGGAGAAAAACTTGAAAAAACAATACAGAATTATTTAGGTATTAAAAAAGAAACGGAACAAGAAAAGGCAACATTTAACTTACCTATATTAGGTAAAACTGATGCAAAAGAAGTATCAATTCCATTTGTTGCAATATTACTTGGTGTAATAGACGGATTTAATCCATGTGCTATGTGGGTGCTGCTATTTTTAATTAATATGTTTATAGATATGAAAGATAAGAAAAAGATGTTTATACTAGGATATACATTCTTGTTTACATCTGCATTGGTATACTTTTTATCTATGCTTGGAATAAGTGTTGTTTTAAATGTTACAGCAGTTAAACAAATTCAAATATTAATTGCTTTGGTAGCATTAATTGCTGGTGTTCTTAATATAAGAACGTATATAAAAACAAGAAATGATACTGGTTGTCATGTAGTTGATGATAAAAAAAGAAAGAAAATGGTAAAAAGGGTAATTAAAATAACAAAACAAGAAAGCATGCTTCTAGCATTAATTGGAGTAATCGCACTAGCGGCTTCTGTAAATTTGGTTGAGCTTGCTTGTTCGTTAGGATTTCCTGCAATATTCTCTGAGATTTTGGCACTTAATAATGTCACAGGTGCATTAAGAATATTATATTTAATTATTTACGTATTCTTTTATATGATAGATGATTTAATAGTATTTACAATTGCTGTGTCTACATTTACAATTGCGGCTAAGTCAACAAAATATACGAAGTATGTAAACTTAATCGCAGGAATTATTATGATTCTAATTGGTACATTATTAATTTTTAAACCTGAATGGGTAATGTTTAATTTTTAATATATAATCTTATGATTATATATTTTTCTTTTAAAAGAGAGGTTTTTGTGTTATTATATTGAAAAGATTAGGAGGCATTATGAAAAAACAAAAGGGTCTTTTAATAGTTATATCTGGACCATCAGGCGCAGGAAAAGGTACAATTTGTCAGGAATTATTAAAAAGAAATGATAATCTATTTTTATCTATTTCTATGACTACAAGAGAGCCAAGGGGAACTGAGGTTAATGGAGTAGAATATTATTTTGTGAGTGAAGAAGAATTTGAAAAAAGAATAAGAGAAGATGGACTACTAGAATATGCGAAAGTTCATAATGGAAAGTATTATGGAACTCCAAAAGATAAAGTTTTGGACATGCTAAATAAGGGTTATGATGTTATATTAGAAATTGATATTCAAGGAGCTTTAAAAGTAAAAGAATCTTATAATGAGGGTATATTTATATTTATAATGCCTCCAACTATGAGAGAACTAAGAGATAGATTAGTAAAAAGAGGCACTGAATCAAAAGAAAAAATAATAGAGAGATTTACTACAGCTTATAAGGAAGTAAATGAAAAATCAAAATATAATTATGTGGTAATAAATGATAAAGTTTTAGATGCAGTAAAAAAGGTAGAAGCAATAATATTATCTGAAAAGTGTAGAGTAGATAGAATTGAAGATGTTGACTTAAATAATAGAGAAGAGTTAATACATGAATTATTGATAAATGAGGATTTATAACTTTAAATTTATAAAAAAACAAGGTATAATGTATATATATCTTGTTTTAATATGCAAGAACATTAAAATGATTGATGCTGGAATAGCTCAGTTGGTAGAGCAGTTGATTCGTAATCAAAAGATCGCAGGTTCAAATCCTGTTTCCAGCACCATATTATAATATCAAGATTAAAATAGTTAATATTACTATTTATAATATAAGAATCTTATAAAAGTAAGCTTTTAGTTTATTATGTGCATTTTTGTTAATCTTTAGATAAATACAACTAATTTAGGGGGAAAATATATGGATTTATTTATTTTGAATTGTTGCCTTTTTTGTATAGGAACAGTAGGAGTTTCAAAAACTGCTGAAATAGTAAATTCTTTAAGAATTTTTAAAGATGCGGCAGATAGGGGTTATAAACTAAAACAGGCCACAATGGTTGAAATTAATATTACTGATGATAATGAAGATGTGCAATTAAGAAAACTTGCACGTTGGGTTCCAATAGTAAATATTTTACATTCTTATAATGACATTATTGATTATAATAATAATACTGATGTTATTTTTGATGCTTTAAGTTCAATGGATTTAATAGAGGAAATGACTGAAAAGGAAAAAGAGATTTACAAGGATAAACCTACTATACTAAATGCAATTTTAACGCCAATTAAGGCTTCTCATCGACAAAAATATATTAATATAGATGGACCTATGGCAGAAGAGCTTTTAAAAGAGGTACCTGACACTGAGGAAAATAAAGAAATAATAGAACTACTAAATAATATTATAGAACAAGAAAAAAGAAATAATGATAAAAATAATATTAAAGAAGATAATTCAGATAGAAAAGATCCGCCTAAAAAATTATTTAAAAGAAAAAAATAAGAGGTGTATAATGACTGATGATAAATTAAATCAAATTCATGAAAATTTGACTAATCAAGTATCTATTTATATTCGTGGAATTATTAGTAAATATGGAGAATATATGGTTCCTGCTAAAGTTGAATATTTAAAAAGTATTAAAGACTATAGTAAAATAGTTAAAATTTATGATTATGGTTCAATCAATGGGTATGCCAATAGTGATGGGATATATATGCCACTTTGTGCAGATAAAGTATTAGAAAAAGTTAGTAAAATTCCGGGATATGGAATAAATAAGAAACATCAGACTTATAATGATAATACTTTAGTAGAAAACAATAATACTTTTGTTAATTATGTATATCATATTTTGGTTTCTGGAACAGATACCCAAAGATATTATGATGATTTATTACTTCATGAGACACTTCATTTTTGTGGAAGTGGTGGTTCTTTTGCAATTAGTGAGGGAATAAATGAATTGTTAACTAGGCAGATTGCTCATGAGTTTGGATATCATACAAATGGTTGTGCTTATCCAAATGAAGTAAAGATAGCACTTAGATTAAGCAAGGTATTTGGTAGTGATGTTATAACTAGACTGGCTTTTATACGAAGCTTTAAACAATCCCTTGATTATTTAGATATGACATTAGGAAGTGCTGCTTCCTCACTATATAATGATGTTATGATTGCTATGGAAGATGAATTTCAAGAAAAGTATTATAAGAATATGGATAGTTATAATGGATTAGTTGGTATAGCTAGAAAAACTATTGACTATAGAAAAATTAATTATAAAAAGGCAAATGAACTTATTGATGAATATGAGAAAAAACTATCAAATCCAGAACAACAGCATTCTAAATAAAACACATTAAAAAATGTGTTTTTTGTATTATAAATAAGAATTATTTCATATATAACTAGTGGCAGGAGTTAAGTATATTAGTAATTGATTTAATTGTAATATTTTTATATAATATTTATTAGATGATAGGAGAGGAAATGAAGGATAGATTACTATATAAAATATTAAGACCAGTTTTTTCTATATATATGAGGTTGCGTTATAATCCTAAAATAACTGGTATGGAAAATATTCCTAAGTTAGGTAAAGTTATATTAGTAGCTAATCATACAAATAATTTGGATTTTATGAGTATGGGAATTACTACAAAAAGATGTGTACACTTTTTAGCAAAAGATAGCTTGTTTAAGGGATTTTTAAAACCTATTATGAAGGGTGCTGGAGTAATACCAGTTAATCGTAGAATAAAAGATAAAACTCCTTTAATATTAGGCAGAAAAGTTTTAGATAATGATATGGTGCTTGGTATATTTCCTGAGGGAACATTTAATAAAACAGATGATGTTGTTGCTCCTTTTAAGATTGGCGCAGTTAAATTAGGATATGAGGCAAAAGCTCCAATTATACCTATAGTTATAAAAGGTTCTTATAAAAGAGGTAAACTTGAAATTATTGCAAAAAAACCTTTCTTTGTCTCATCATCAGATTTAAGTTATGAAAATGAATTATTGATTAATATATATAAAGAAGAATTAAGAAATACGAAGGTGAAAAAATAATGGGTATATTCGATAAATTATTTGGTAATAGTGATATAAAGAAACGTCCATGGGTACAATACTATACTAAAGAAGAAAAGAAATTAAAAATAACAGATAAAACAATATTTGAATTCTTAAAAGAATCAATTCCAAAAGAGTATTATAATTATACTGCTTTAAATTATTTTGATAAAAAAATTACTTATGGGCAGTTTTTTAACAGAGTAAAAAAGACTAGTAAAGCATTATTAGCAATTGGTGTTAGACCAGGAGATGTTGTAACTATATGTATGCCTAATACTCCAGAAGCAGTAATAAGTTTTTATGCAGTTAATAGTATAGGCGCAGTTTCAAATATGGTTCATCCTTTATCTGCGAAAGAGGAAATTAAAAACTATTTAAAAGAGTCTAAATCAAGAGTGTTAATAATGATTGATACTGTATATGAAAAAATAGAAGATATATTAAGTGAGACTTTAGTATACAAAACAATTGTTGTTTCTCCAAAAGATTCTATGCCTAAATTGTTGGCATTAGGTTATATTTTAACAAGGGGATATAAGACAAAAAAACCTAATCTAAATGATAGCGATTTTGTAAGATGGAATGATTTCATATTGGGTGGAGCAAATTATAATAAAGAAATTATTCATAATATGAAAAAAGATGATGTAGCGCTTATTCTACATAGTGGTGGTACAACAGGGGTTCCTAAAGGGATATTAATATCAAACTATAATTTTAATGCAGAGGCACAACAATGTAAGTTTAATGTAAAAAAGGTAAAGCCAACAGATAAAATGCTTACAATATTACCTGTATTTCATGGATTTGGACTTGGGGTTTGCGTTCATACCCCATTAACTCTTGGGGCTGAAGTAATTTTAATGCCAGAGTTTGATTCTAAGAGGTTCTATAAAATAATGGTTAAGGATAATCCAAATGTTTTGGCTGGTGTTCCAACTCTTTGGGAAGCTATGATAAACAATGATAAATTTGATGGAGTGGATTTAAGCTTTATTAAATATGTAATTAGTGGTGGAGATTATTTAACTGAGTCTCTTGAGAGAAAGGTAAATACTTTTTTAAGAGGGCATGGTGCAAGTATAACAATTGGTAAAGGTTATGGAATGACTGAATCAGTTGCGGCAACTTGTTTTACAGTTGATGGAGTTAATAAGCCTGGTAGTGTTGGTATACCAATGACTGGAAATGATTATTGTATATGTATTCCTGAAAGCCAAGAAGTGCTTCCTTTTGGAGAAGAAGGAGAAATATGTGTAAGTGGTCCTACTGTAATGATTGGATATTTAGACAATGAAAAAGAAACAAATATGGTATTACAATATCATGAAGATGGTAAGCTTTGGTTACATACAGGTGATATGGGTTATATTGCACCTGATGGATTTATATATTTTACACAAAGATTAAAACGAATGATAGTTTCAAGTGGTTATAATGTATATCCTGCACAAATAGAAGAAGTAATAGAACGTCATCCTAAAGTGTTGAAATGTTCTGTTGTTGGAATACCACATCCACATAAAGTAAAAGTTGCGAAAGCATTTATTGTATTAAAGTCTGGTGAAAAACCAACTTCAAAAATCAAAAGAGAAATTAAAGAATTATGTGAGGAAAATCTTTCTAGATTCTCTTGGCCAAAAGAGTACGAGTATCGTGAAAGTCTTCCAAAAACCTTATTTGGAAAAATTAACTATAAAGAGTTAGAAAAAGGAGGCAGGAATGAGTAAAAAAAATCCTGTATTCTATAGAGTATTAAGATTTATTTTAACGCCAATTTTTAAGCTTTATTATAATCCTAAAATAATAAATAAAGAGGTAATTCCTAAAAATGGTGCGATATTATTATGCGGTAATCACCTGCATTTTATGGATCAATTTCCTGTTATTGCATCAACCAAAAGAACAATACATTGGATGAGTAAGAAAGAATATTTTGAAGGAAAACACAGATTATTTTTTAAACTTGTTGGATGTATAAGTGTTGATAGAAGCGCACATAATGGAGTTGCCAAAGCAGAAGCCATCAGATATTTAAAGATGGGTAGTGCTGTTGGATTATTTCCTGAAGGAACTAGAAATAGGACTGAGGCAGAATTACTTCCATTTAAAAAAGGAGCAGCTAAGATGGCACGAGAAATTAATTGTCCTATAGTACCTTTTGCGGTAACTGGCGAGTATAAGTTTAGAAGTAAAAACTTAATGGTACGTTTTGGCAATCCTATAGATGTTGGTGAAAAAACAGTTGAAGAAGTAACAGAAGAGTTAAAAAGTGAAATATTAAGTCTTCAAAGAGAAAACTATAAGGCAACAGAAAAATCTAAAAATACTTAAAATCACTTGTAATGACAGAGAATTATGTTATAATATATTTAGCAACGAAAGAGTAGGGCTTAGGTCCTGCTCTTTATATTTGAGAAGGAGTGATAGTTTGAAAGAAAAAATTATAGAATTAGTAGGAGATAGTCTAAATAAGCTTAATGTATGGATTGATGATGTGTATTTAGATGAGGAAGGAAGCAATAAATTTCTTCATATAGTACTAGATGCTGAAGAGATAATTCCTATTAATACAGTAGTAATGGCAACTAGAATTATTAATCCTATATTAGATGATGCTAATATAATTGATGAAGCTTATATCTTAGATATCTATGCTAAAAGTAAGGGAGATGGTAAAAGTGAATAGCAAAGAATTTATTAAAGCTGTAGATGCAATTGTAAAAGAAAAGAATATAGACAGAGAATATGTTTTTGAAGCAATGGAGTTAGCACTAGCAACTGCATATAAAAAGAATTTTGATTCTTTAACTAATTCAAAAATATTTATAGACAGAAAAACAGGGGATATAAAAGTGTATTCTTATCTTACTGTTGTGGATGATGATGCAGAAGATCCTGATTTAGATACAGAGATTACATTATCTGAGGCAAGAAAAATCAATAAAACGCTTAATGTTGGAGATACAATTGATACAGAAGTGACGCCAAAAGATTTTGGTAGAGTTGCTGCAGCTACTGCTAAACAAGTAATAATTCAAAAGATGAGAGAAGCTGAACGTAATGCTATAATGGATGAATTTGGTGATAAACAAGATGAATTATTAGTTGGTACAGTAGCACTTGAAGATGTTGATAATTACTTTATTGATCTTGGTAGAACAAATGGTATATTACCTAAAAAAGAATGCATACCTGGTGAAAAGATTGAAATGGGTAAACAAATTAAAGTATATGTAAGTAAAGTTGATAATAGTGGAAAAGGACTATTTATACTTCTATCTAGAAATCATTATGGATTCTTAAAAAGATTATTTGAACTTGAAATACCTGAATTATCAGATGGTACTATATTATTATATAGTGTTGCTAGAGAAGCAGGTGTAAGAAGTAAAGTTGCGGTTTATTCAGAATATTCTAACATTGATCCAATCGGATGCTGTATAGGTGAAAAAGGTAGTCGTATTGCAAGAATATTAAATGAAGTACATGGAGAAAAAATAGATGTAGTTAAGTATGATAAAGATCCAGCTGTATTTATTGCTAATGCTCTATCACCAGCAAAAGATTTACATGTAATAATAACAGATCCAAAGAAACAAGAAGCAATAGTAGTAGCTGATGGAGATAATTTCTCACTAGCAATTGGTAAAAAAGGTCTTAACGCTAGACTTGCATCTAAATTAACTCATTATAAAATTGATATAAAAAATAAAGAACAAGCAAGTGAAATGGGAATTAACTTTAAAGACTAGGAGGTACTATGAAAACAAAGAAAATACCACTTAGAACATGTATAGTTACAAAAGAGAAATTGCCAAAGCAAGAGTTAATACGAGTAGTTAGAACACCTGAAAAGGAAATAATAATTGATGAGACTCTAAGAGCTAATGGAAGAGGAGCTTATTTAAAAAAAGATTTAGAAGTATTTGAAAAAGCTAAAAAGACTAAAGCATTAAACAAGGCACTTGAAGTAGAAGTTCCAGATACTTTGTTTGAAGAATTAAAAAATTATGTAAAGTAGGAATAATATGAAAAGAAAAGACTATATTAATTGGGATGAATATTTTATGGGAATTGCCTTATTATCTTCACAAAGAAGTAAGGATCCATCAACTCAAGTGGGAGCTTGCATAGTAAATGATGAAAACAAAATTATATCAGTAGGTTATAATGGAGCACCAACTGGATATGATGATGATAAATTCATGACTTGGGAAAGAGAAGGCAAGTTTTTAGATACAAAGTATGCTTATGTTTGCCACGGTGAGTTGAATGCTATACTTAATGCTCCTACATCTGTTAAAGGATGTAGGTTATATGTTGCACTTTTCCCATGCAATGAGTGTGCAAAGGCAATAATTCAATCTGGAATCAAAGAAGTTATATATATGAGTGATAAATATGATGGAACTGATTCAGTAGTCGCATCTAAGAAAATGTTAGATGCTTGTGGTGTTATTTATAGAAAGTATAATTTAACTGGTAAGGAGATAACACTAAAATTATAAATTAAAGAAAAGAGGTGCAAAAATAATGAATATATTAGAATATGCTCTTGATGTTAATAAAACCAAAGAAGAAATATTAGAACTTTGTAAAAGACTAGATATTTCTGCATCAAATGATGATGACATACTATCTGATGATGATATAACATTACTTGATAATGAAATACAACAAATGGAAGACTATATAGTTAAAGAAGAAGATACTTCTGTTGATGAAGTAGAAGATGATTATGATTATGAATTAGATGAAAAGGTTGAAAAACTAATTAGTGATGAAAAAATTGATGTGGATAATCATAAGAAAAAAGAAAAAGTTAAAACAAAAGTAGATATGAAAGAATCTAATAATAATTTCAAATCTATGAGAAAAGAAATGTATAAACACCGTGAAAAATTACAATCTAATGAGAGTAAAGATGAAAATGTTATTGTATATAAAGCTAATATGACAGTATCAGATTTAGCTAGTGAATTAGGTGTTAATCCATTAGATTTAATTAAAAAACTAATGAAATTAGGTATTATGGCTAATGTTAATTACTCATTAACTAATGATATCGCAGAATTACTTGTAATTGATTATGACAAGGTTTTAAAAAATGAAGAAAATGTTGATATAAGTAATTTTGAAAATTATGATATAGAAAGTGATGAAAAGGATTTAGTACCACGTCCTCCTGTTGTAACTATAATGGGACATGTTGACCATGGAAAAACTTCATTACTTGATGCGATTAGAAAGACTGATGTTGTAAGTGGGGAAGCTGGAGGTATAACTCAAGCAATTGGGGCATATCAAGTTGAATTAAATGGTAAGAAAATTACATTTATAGATACCCCTGGACATGAGGCTTTTACTCAAATGAGAGCACGTGGAGCTAGTATTACTGATATAGTAATAATAATTGTCGCAGCTGATGATGGTGTAATGCCACAAACAAAAGAAGCAATAGATCATGCTAAGGCAGCAGGTGTTCCTATAATTGTTGCTATTAATAAAATTGATGTTGCAAACGCAAATATTGATAGAGTAATGACTGAATTAGTAGAAAATGGTTTGACTCCTGAAGAATGGGGTGGAGATATTTTAGTTAATAAGATATCTGCTAAGACCAAGGAAGGAATAGATGGATTACTAGAAAATATTTTACTTGTAAGTGAAATGAATGATTTAAAAGCTAATCCTTCTAGATATGCAAGTGGTACTGTAATTGAATCTAAGTTAGATAAAAAAATAGGTACAGTTGTATCCCTTCTAGTACAAAATGGTACATTAAGACTTGGAGACCCAATAGTAGTTGGTGAAACATTTGGTAAGGTAAGAACTCTTAAAAATGATAAGGGTGTTGATATAGTGGAAGCACCACCTTCAATGCCTGTTGAGGTAACTGGACTTAATGAAACTCCATCTGCGGGGGATAAGTTCATGGCATTTGAAACAGAAAAACAAGCTAAGTCGATCGCACTTCAAAGAAAAAATAGAAAAAGAGAAAAAGATACAAACAGAAGTGGAATGACATTAGATGATTTATTTGGCGCTATAAAAAGTGGCGCTAAAGAAATAGCTGTAATACTTAAAACTGATGTAAATGGAAGCCTAGAAGCTATAAAACAAAGTCTAAGTAAAATAGATGTAGAGGGTGTTAAGGTTAATGTAATTCGTGGTGGAGTAGGTACAATTACTGAAAGTGATATCACATTGGCTAATGCATCAAATGCTATAATTATTGGATTTAATGTAAGACCAAATGCTAAAACAATGGATTTTGCTAAAGATTATAATGTAGAAATAAAATTATATGATATTATTTATAAAATGATTGAAGATATTGAAAATTCTATGAAAGGTCTTCTAGAACCAGTTTATGAAGAAACAGTTACTGGTCATGCTGAAATAAGACAAATATTTAAATTTTCTAAAGTTGGTAATATAGCGGGATCACACGTAACTGATGGTGTTATTAAAAATGGTTCAAAAGCAAGATTAATAAGAGATGGTATAGTTTTATATACTGGAAGTATTAAATCAGTTCAGAGAGAAAAAGATCAAGTAAAAGAAGTTAAGAAAGATATGGACTGTGGTATTACTTTAGAAAACTACCAAGATATAAAAGAAAACGATGTTATAGAAACATATGATTTAAATGAGATAAAGAGATAACTTTATCTTTTTTTGAGGTGTAAAATGAAAGAATTTAGACACTTAGGTGTGTATGGTATATTAATAAAAAATGATAAAATACTTTTAATTAAAAAGGGAAATGGACCTTATAAAGGCTTGCTTGATTTACCAGGCGGCACTATAGAATTTGATGAATCTCCTAAGGAAGCATTAGAAAGAGAATTAGTAGAGGAAGTAGGTATTAAACTTACTGAATATGATTTAATTGATTCTGATAGTGTGAGTTTTACATGGGAATATAACAACGACCTATTTAAGGTTCATCATATTGGAATTTTTTATAAAATTATTAGTTATAGTGGAGAAGTTAATAATAATATTAAAATAGATGAAGTAAATGATGATTCAATGGGTGCTGATTTTTATGATATAAAGTCTTTGAAAAAGGAAAAATTATCAAAAATAGTGCTTTTAGAGTTGAAAAAATTAGGTTATATCATTAATTAATGGATATTATAATAAAATTTAATCATAATATTAGTTGACTTATTTATTTAGTAGTGGTACTATAAACCCTTAACAAAAATTAGAAAGGATGAGGCAATATGTCAAAAACATTATTAGTTTATATACCACAAAATGATGATAAGAATCAAATCATATTAGAAAGTGGTAGTCTGTTTTATATAGATTCTATAACTAAAACATATAAAAATTCTAATGAATTAAAAAAGCATTATTCATATAAAATAGATGAAAATAAGCAAGGCACAATTAATACTTTCTATATAAGAAGTAATTCTCTTAAGGAGAAAATTCCAACATTATATAATGATACTAAACCAGTTAATATATATGATAATTTCTATGAAAAGGTATATAGTGAAACTGAAAGAGCAAGAAAGTTATTGTATAATAGTAAGGGTAAAGCTTTTATTAAGAAGTTTCTAGATTCTAGTGAGCTTTCTAGTACAATGAATTTTTCAGTTAAACTATCATATAATGAATATGTTTATGCAAGAAAAAATGGTATTGATGCAAAAATAAGTAATGAAGAATACAGGGTTGATACCATAGACTTATTTGAATTTATTAGTACTAATTCTAAACTTGGAATATTAAGAGGTGTATTTGAAGATACACTTGATATTTGGAAAAGAAAGCTTATATCACTTGATAATGAAGAATTATATTACGTATCAAGAAATTTAAGATTACTTATAAATGATTATAATAAGGAAATAAGAAATAAAGAATATAAAAAAGTTACTAATCTAAAAATATATCCTTCAATTAGTAAATTAATTAATGAGGATAGTAAAACAAATAATTATGTAAAAGTTATAAAAGATAGAAATGCTAATGCAAATGTTGTGTAGCATTTTTTCTTTTACCTTAATTGACTAAAATTCTTAACTGATGTATAGTTTATTTGAGGTAAGATATATGAAATACTTAAGTGAATATCTAGAATATTTAAAATATCAAAAGAATTACTCTGATGAGACTATACATAGTTATAGTATTGATATAGAAGAATTTTTAGATTATATAAATAGTGAATGTATTAATATTTGTGAGGTTGGTTATGATGTTGTTAAGGCATGGTTAATTAATTTAGATGAAAAGAAGAATAAGTCAACCACAGTTTCAAGAAAAATAAGTTCTTTAAGAGGATTTTATAAGTATCTTATAAATAATAAAGTTATAGACTCTAATCCATTTTCTTTGGTATCTCTTCCTAAGAAGGAAAGACATTTACCTAGATTTTTTTACTATAACGAATTAGAAGAAATGTTTCAAGTTCCAAAGTTAAATACAGCACTTGGTCAAAGAGATAGATTATTACTTGAGATGTTGTACGCTACTGGGGTTAGGGTATCTGAATTAGTTAATATTAAAGTTAGTGACATAAATGGTGAAGAAATTAAGGTCCTTGGAAAAGGAAATAAAGAAAGAATTGTAGAATTTGGAGATTATGCGGAATCTATATTAGAATTATATTTAAATGAAGGATATAAGAGTCTTAATGTTAAAAAAAGTGAATATTTATTTTTAAATAATAGAGGAGGTAAGTTAACAACTAGAGGAGTAAGATATATTCTTGATAATATTATAAATAAAACTACTATAGATAAAAAAATATCTCCGCATATGTTAAGACATACTTTTGCGACTCATTTGCTTAATGAAGGGTGTGATTTATTAACAGTTCAGGAACTTTTGGGACATGAGAGTTTAACTGCAACTTCTATATATACACATATTACAAATGATAGATTAAAAGAGGTTTATTTTAAATGTCATCCAAGAGCAAAAAAATAAATTGATAAAGGTAGAAATTTGTAGTAAAATAAGGTTAAGTATAAAATAAAAAGAGGTGCACTTATGGGATTATATAATAAATTAGAAGCGTCGGCACAAAAGAAGGAATTTAGAAGTTATGAAGAGAAAATTCCTGAGATAAAAAGATGTATAGAGGTATATAAGGAAAAGCTTCAGGAGGAGCCAACAGAACAAATAAATCAAAAGGTTTCTTATTGTTTGGAAAATGGTATTGAAGGACTTGAATATTATTTTAAGGATTTACTAGAATCTGAACTTTTAGATGAAAAAGATATAGAAGTTTTTTCTGATGTTGAAAAATTATCTAAAGATATTGGCTATATAAAGAAAAATAAAAAGAAAATACAACTTATTTTAAGGTGTATGGGTGTAGACGTAAATCAAGATATAGTTGGTGCATTAAGTAAAATAACTAAAGCATATGATAAAAATGTTGAAGCATTTAATTCAAATGAATTTGTTAAGGCATCTGCGCTTATGCTTTTATATGAACGTGTGCCTTCTTATAGACAGGCCTTTAAAAAGATAGAACCTTATGTTAAAAGTGAAATTAACAAAGGTAATAATATATTATCTGCTGTTGTAAAATTGTTTAAAGAAAATAAAATTGATATAGATTTATCTATTACTATGGACTATTTTAAAACTATTTCTAAAAATATGTCTAGTTTGAAGTCTAGCTTAAATAAAAAGATGCCTGAATATATTAAATTAAATAAATTTTTGACTGAGAGTAAAATATTAAGAGAATCTATACAATCAAAAATAAATGATGGTTATGATAAGGAAATTGTGTTAGATGAATATTTACCTTCTGCATTTGCACTTGCATCTCTTGCTTATACAGAAAAAAATGGTATGACCCCATATGATATACAATTGATTGCTGGTATGTCACTTAATAAGGGTGAGGTTTCTGAGATTAAGACTGGTGAAGGTAAAACCCTAATAGCATTTTTACCTGCATATTTAAATGCATTATCTGGTGATAGAGTAGATGTAATAACTACGAATGATTATCTTGCACAAAGAGATTATGAAAAGAATAAAAGTGCATTTGAACTTTTAGGAATGAGTGTTGGACTTAGTAAAACAGAGGATCAAGATATAAATGAAAAGAAAAAAGTATATAATTCTAATATAGTTTACTCATCAATAAACTCAATTGCATTTGATTATTTAAAAGATACATATGCAAAAAATGAAGATGAAATGGTAATGTCTTCTCCACTTAGTTATGCAATAGTAGATGAAGCCGACTTAATACTTTTAAGTATGTCACCATTTATATTGTCTTCTTCAAATGAAATAGAAACGAATCGTCAAGAAAAAGAAAATGAACGTGCTAAAAGGCTTATGCAAAAAGCACTTAAAATCGAAAAGTATTTGTCTTCAAAAACATATACTACAACATTAGAGGAAGAATTTGATTATTATACAAGTAAAAAGCATGACGATAAGGTATTAAAATCAAATAACTTAATTGTATTAAATGGTAATGCTGCGAAATCAGAAATATATTTAACAGAAGAGGGTGAAAAAGCATTATTCTGTTATGCAATGTTTGATGAGATGACTGAATTATTAACTGCTAGAAAAGATTTCATTAGAGAATGTCCTGATTATGTACAGGGTGTAGATTATATGATTTCTCCAAAAGGTAAATGCTATTTTTCACCTGATGGACTTGATAAGGCAGTAAAAGATACTAGAATGCCAGAATTTGCAAAGCTTAATGAAAAATGGTTAAGTGGTGAAGAAGAATTATCAACAAGGAAATATGTAATGAATGCCCTAAGAGCAAGACATACTTTTGAAAAGGGTAAGGACTATGATGTTATTACAAATAGTGAAACTGGTGAGAAGGAAGTTGTTGTATTAAAAGATGGTAGAATACTAGCAAATAGTAGATATACTGATGGATTACATGAAGCAATTGAATTAAAAGAGGGAATAACTACATCTTTAAATGATGATGTAAATATATTAGATTCAAGTGTTGCATCAATTTCTGTTAGGGCACTTATGTATAGATATCCTAGATTCTCATGTATGACAGGAACATCTGCTAAATCGGTTTCTGATGTTATATTTGATAAGCCAACATTTACAGTACCTCGTAATGTTGAATATGAGTACTATAAAGATCCACAAAATAATCCAGAACCTATTGGTGTTAGTGTAGAACCTACAGCTGTATATATTAGTGATGATAAGAAAATAGAAGCTATTGTAGAAGAAATTAGAAAATCAAATGAAACTGGTCAACCGGTATTAGTAGTTACTAATAATTCTGAAGAAGCAAAGAAAATCTTTGCTCTTGTAGAAAAATTAAAATTATCTCAAAAGCCAAACCTTTTAATCGCAGAAAAGTCTTTAGAGGAAGAGGCAGATATAATTAGTAAGGCAGGTAGTGTTGGAGCTGTCACAATCGCAACTGAAATGGCTGGACGTGGAACTGATATAAAAGTTGAATATAGAGAAGAAATGGATGCGCTTGAGGAGGTTATATTAACTGAAGCTGCAGGTAGATGGCTTACTTTAAATAAACCTGGTTTTGGTAGAGAATATGTAGGGGAAGTATTAAAACATATTAAAGCTAATCCAGATAAATTTAAGGAAGTAATAGATGATATAATAGAAATGTATAATTCTAATGATGAATATAGAGATATATTAGATACTGATGCAAGAGAATTAGAAAGGAAAAAAGCAAGAGGATTAAAATGTATTCAAGCAGAACCATTCTTAACTTCGTTAAATGATAAACAGGTAGAAGGAAGAGTAGGTCGTCAAGGTGAACCGGGTGAATATAGAGTTTTTGCTTCATTTGATGATTTAGATAAACTTGGTGTGGATGCTCGTGTTCAAAAGAAAATATACAATGAAGCAAAAGATAATGGATATGTAACTGATCTAGAAATGGATGGCAAAATAGATGATGCGATAGGTGATGCACAAGCTGTAAATGAATATTCAATCGGAATGCAACTTGCTTCATCAGATGGTATGGATTTTGCTACTTCTGCAATAATTTCATCTATATTAAATGATAGAAAACAAGTAATACAAACAAAAGATTTAAGTATCCCATTTGACAATATGGTTTATTCAACTATAGATAGTATATTAAAAGATAATGTACCACCTAAAAAGAAAAAAAGAATTGATAAACCACGTGCAAGACTTACAAGAACTCATATTGATTATGATGGTTTAACTGAACAAATACATAATATATTTGGTGTTGATATAACAGAAGAAGAAACACTAGGACAATGTATAAATACATCTGATATTAAATCTTTAATAAAAGATATTGTAGATGAAAAATTCAAATCTGATAATATGGGAATAAATCCTAATAAAGTCAACGATAATATAAGAGGTGTAATGGTAGAAAAACTAAATGAAACATATGAAGTATTCATGGCATCTGCTGAGAATGTTAATCTACAACAAATGAATGATTATCTAGCACAAAACTTCCAACATGATAGAACATTGGAAATAAATGATATATTTGAAGAATGTAAAAAAGATTGTTGGTATAGTAGTATGAAGTCATTATTTAGACCTGGCGTAAAAGAAAAAACAGATACAGAATCTAAAACAAAATAGAGCTTTAAAGCTCTATTTTTAATGTTTTTAAAATTTTATAATTTATATTTTTACAATTTAAAATATTTATATCATCTTGTTTAATATTTAGTTCATATTTTACTATATCTGTATAAGTTTTTGAAAATGTATAATTTTTAATAAGTTTTTCTATATTTTTTTGTTCTTCATAAGAAGCAGTAATTTCTATTTTATATCCATCTACTAGATTAAGTAGAGTAGAATTATCTATTCCAATACAAGCTGATTTTCTATATGCTCTAACAAGGCCTCCAGTGCCTAATTTTATTCCGCCAAAATATCTAATTACAATACATAATACATAGTTTAGTTCATGTTTTAATAATACTTCCATAATTGGAACGCCTGCTGTTCCACCTGGTTCTCCATCATCAGATGATTTTCTAGCTTCATCAATAATATATGCATATGTGTAATGGGTAGCGTCTTTAAAATTATTTTTAGTTTCTTCTAAATAGGTTTTAACTTCATCTATAGAATTTATTTTATATAGACAACAAATAAATATTGATTTATTAATTTCATATTTAGAAATTGTGTTTTCTTTAATAGTTTTCATACAATCACCAAGAAAATTATACAAAAAAAAGAACTTTTTTAAAAGTCCTTAATTATTTATTCAACTTTTTAGCTTCTTCTAGTTCTTTAGCTTTAGCTGAAAAAGTACGCATCATTTGTACATTATCAACACTAGTACCATATAACTTAGCTATTTTTTCATCAGTTAATTCTGGAATACTTGAGATGTCTTCCCATAATTCGGTATTTCCGAATATCATACCAAGTTTCATTGAAATTAATGCATTAGTAGAAACCCTAGGATCACTAAATATTTTGTTTCCTAAAATAGTTCTAATATCATTATCTCTAGTAGTTCTAGCCTCAGGATGTTCATTTCCTTTTTGACAATACATATCAGCATAGTTTTCAAAAGTTTCAACATCTGTTTCTGTGATAGGTGTTACATAATCAGCTAGTGTAGCATATGCAATTGCTGAATAATTTAAAATTTCATCTAATCTATTTGTACTCATATCCAAAGTCTCCCCTCTCTTTGGTTGTATATATTAACATACCTTTCTTACTTTGTCAATAGAAATCTTACTCTTTTAAAAAGCATGAATTTATTATATAATAAATATAGTTTGTGAGGGATAGTATGAAAAAGTTTAAAGATAAATTATCATTAGTTCCAACACTTCCTGGTTGTTACCAAATGAAGAATAAGGATGGAATAATAATATATGTTGGTAAAGCTAAGAACTTAAAAAGAAGACTTAGTAGTTACTTTAATAAAACACAAACTGGTAAGACGTTAATGCTTGTTAATGATATAGATACCTTTGAATATATTGTAACATCTACAGAAATTGAATCCCTAATACTTGAAATAACTCTTATAAAAAAATATAATCCAAAATATAATATATTACTTAAAGATGATAAAAGTTATCCTTATATAGAATTTATAGAAAGACCATATCCTTCATTAAAAGTAGTAAGAAATGTAAAAAGAAAGAAAAATAAAAATAAGTTATTTGGTCCATTTCCAAATGTTAAAGCCGCAAAAAGAACTGTTGAAATATTAAATAGGGTTTATCCACTTAAAAAATGTAATGGTCTTCCTAAGAAGGAATGTTTATATTACCATATTGGTGAGTGCCTAGGATATTGTATTAATAAAAATATAGATACAAAAGAAATGTCTTTAGAAATAATGTCATTTTTAAAAGGAAATCATGCCCCTATAACAAATAAAATAAAGTCTGAAATGGAACAAGCTAGTCAGTCTCTAAATTATGAAAGAGCTATTGAATTAAGAGAGATGTTAAATGATATAGAGATAACTCTAAAAAGGCAAAAAATAGATTTAAATAATAATGAAGATTTTGATATGATTAATTATTATTATCATGATAATTATTTATCTGTGGTAATTTTCTTTATAAGAGGTGGATTACTATTTGGAAGAGATTCTAAAATATTTGAATATTTTACTTCACCAGAAGATTCAGTATTAGAGTTTATTATTAATTTTTATGAAAAGAATGGTATTAAACCTAAACAGTTATTAATACCTGATGGATTAGATAATTCTTTATTAGAAGAATACTTAGGTATAAAGATTTTAACTCCTAAAAAAGGTAAATTAAAGAGCCTTTTAGATATGGAATATGATAATGCTAAGGTAATATTAAATGAGCGTGAAGAGCTTATTAAAAAAAGTAATGATGCAAGAATTGAAGCTATTAAATTACTTCAGGATAAACTTAATATGAAAAGAATAAGTAGAATAGAAGCATTTGATAATTCTCATTTGTTCGGAACCTTTTATGTTGGTGGTATGGTTGTTTTTGATGACTTTATTCCTAATAAAAAAGAGTACAGAAAGTATAGAATTGATGCGTCAGTTAAAGATGATTTAAGTGCGATGAGAGAAGTTGTATATAGAAGGTATTATAAGGCTTTGATGGAAGAGTCTATACTTCCTGATTTGATAGTCGCAGATGGTGGCGCATTACAGATTAATGTCATTAAAGAGGTTGTAACGTCTCTTGGACTTAATATAAGAGTAGTGGGACTTAGTAAAGATGATAAGCATAAAACAAATTTATTAATTGATGAAGATTTAAGTGTCGTTGATATAGATAAAAGAAGTAACTTATTTGTATTTTTAAATAAGATACAGGAGGAAGTTCATCGATATGCGATAAGTTATCATAGGACCATTAAAAGCAAGGGAATGTTATCAAGTATATTAGATTTGGCACCCGGCATTGGTGATGCTAGAAAAAAGGCTCTTTTAAAACAATTTGGGTCTTTAAAGAAAATAAAAGAAGCAACAACAGAAGAATTATCTGAAGTACTTCCAAATGATGTAGCAATTAATTTATACGAATATTTAAAAAAACTTGATTAGGTGGTGTAATTATGTCAAAAATACAAGTAATGAGTATGGATTTATCCAATAAAATAGCTGCAGGTGAGGTTATAGAGAAGACTATGAATGTAGTAAAGGAGTTAGTAGAAAACTCTATAGATGCAGGCGCAACAACTATTAAAATTGATTTACTAGACAGTGGCGTAGGTGAAATAATAGTAACAGATGATGGAGTAGGAATGGATAGAGAAGATGCAACTCTTGCTTTTTCACGTCATGCAACTAGTAAGCTTAAATCGCTTAATGATTTATTTAATATAGAAAGCCTAGGGTTTAGAGGGGAAGCATTACCTTCAATTGCTGCGGTATCTAATGTTACATTAAAAACATCAAATGGTGAAGTTGGAACTGAAGTTAATATAGTTGGTGGTAAGATTAATTATGTTAAATCCGCAGATCTTGCGAAAGGTACTAAATTTATAGTTAGGGATTTATTCTATAATACTCCAGTAAGATTAAAATACTTAAAAAACTTATATGTTGAACTTGCTAATATAACAGAATATGTAAATAAAATGGCATTATCATATCCAAATATAAAATTTGTACTTACTAATAATAATAAACAATTACTAAATACAGAAGGACATGGAAATCTTTTAAAAGTAATAAATAATATTTATGGTGTTGAAGTAGCTAAAAAAATGGTTAAGATAGATGCTTCAAATGATGATTATGTAATAAAGGGATATATATGTTATCCTGAAATATCAAAACCAAATAGATCTAGTATTATAACTTTTGTTAATGGAAGATATATTAGAAATAATGAACTAAATAGAACTATTACTGAGGCATATCACACATATTTGATGATAGATAAATTTCCCATTGTAGTTATTAATATAGAAGTTGATCCAATACTAGTAGATATAAACATACATCCAACTAAAATGGATATTAAGTTTTCTAAGATGGATACGTTAAAAAGTTTAATAACTGATGTTATAAGTAAAACCTTAAGAGAATTAACGCTGATTCCTAAAGCTAAACATGAAGAGATTAAACCTAGTCCTATAACTAGTTATAGTGTAAGTGAAGAACCATCCGTTTATAATGATAATTATAAAGATTATGATAAGGTTGAAGAAGTAAGGCTTGATTTTGATTCGACACTTAATAATAACGAAGAGACATTTGAAGAGATAGAAGAACCTAATAAACCAGCAGAAAGACTTAAAAAAATGTACCCAGTTGGTTTAGTACATGGAACATATATAATATGTGAAAATGAAGATGGTATGTATATAATAGATCAACATGCAGCTGCGGAAAGAATTAACTATGAAAAGTATTTTACTGAGATGAAAAAGGTAAAACATGATACTACAGCCCTTTTAGTACCTATTAAAATTGAATTGCCTACAGATGAGGCTATAAGGCTTAAACATAATATAGGCGTTTTACTAGATATGGGGTTTGAAATAGAAGAGTTTGGAATAAATACATTTATAGTTAGAGTGCATCCTACATGGTTACCAACTTATATGGCTGAAGAAGCAATAAGGAAAATAATAAATATAGTAATAGAAAAAGGAGAATTTGACTATGGTAAGTTTATAGAACATGTCGCAATAACTCTTGCATGTAAAATGAGTATAAAAGCAAATGATTTTATTACTATGGAAGATATAGAAATATTACTAGAAAACTTAAGAAATACTAAAAACCCATTTACATGTCCTCATGGAAGGCCTACAATAATAAGTTATTCTAAATATGACTTAGAAAAACTATTTAAGAGGGCAGTGAATTAAGGAGGATTATGAATACAAAAGATTTTTATGTTAAATTAATTGATGATATGAGAACTTCTTTTGAATCTGAGTATTCAAAAGAGACTATAGACGAATGGAAGAATGGCTTTGAATATAGATGGTATGATGAACATGGCTCTAAGTATAATTCTCTTCTTAGCAAATATGTAAGAGATAATTTGTATCAATATGTTATAAATGCTACTAAGAATTCTTCTATAGAGGATAAACAAGAAATATTTGAATTTTTATATTTATCTGGATATAAGAACTCATTAATAAGGAATAATAAAATATTATTTATAGATTTATTAGATGTACCTACTTTAGAAGTTATTTTAGAAAAAAGAGATTATGCTTTTTTTACAAGGATAATAGTTGAATCTAAAAATAGTGATAAATTGTTAGAAAGAATTAAAAATAACTTTCTATATGAAATGAGATGTAGTGATCTTTCTTTATATGAATTAAGATATTTGAAAAGTCTTGGTGTGGAAGATAGTAAGTTAAGAGATGTTTTTTTTGAAAACCTTTGTATACACGATAGTTATGGAAGAAATATTTATGACTATTTAGCGCATGACTGTGGGTATCTAAATGAATATAATATGAAATCTCTTTTAAAACATTTTTGTATAAATGAACTTTTATATAATTATATGGGATTTTATGTTAATAAGGCAGAAGAATTTGAATCAGTAATAGAGGATAATATAAGAGAAGGTCGTACTAAAATAGAAAATGATAAATGCAAGGAATATTTATCTACATTATCAACATTAACTGATGAAAATAAGGAAAGAAAGTTATTACCTTTTTATGTAAAGCTTCCTACTAAGGATAAAGTATTACTAAAAAAATATGGTAAGAATTAGAATATTAGATAGAAATAAATGTAAAGTTTTTTGTCTAATTTCTTTTTTTTGTAAGAAAATTTTGCTATAATGATTTAGGAGAGTGAATAAGATGGCATTAAAGTATGACGAACATTCAATTAAAATATTAGAGGGATTAGAGGCAGTAAGAAAAAGACCTGGTATGTATGTTGGATCTACAGATAAAAGAGGATTACATCATCTAGTTTGGGAAATAGTAGATAATGCTATCGATGAGGCTATAAATGGGTTTGGTAATTATATCAAAATCATTTTACATAAAGATGGTAGTGTTTCTGTAGAGGATCAAGGACGTGGTGTTCCTGTTGGAATGCATGAAAGTGGTAAATCTACACCTGAAGTTATTTATACAGTATTGCACGCTGGTGGTAAGTTTGAAGAATCAGGATACAAAGTATCTGGTGGTCTTCATGGTGTTGGTGCTAGTGTTGTTAATGCATTATCAAAATGGATGGAAGTTACTATAAAAAAGGATAAGGGCGAATATCAAATAAGATTTGAGAATGGCGGTAGAGTTGCTGTTCCACTTAAAAAAATTGGTACTACCAATAAAACAGGTACAACAGTAAGATTTTTACCCGATCCAGAGATATTTCAAACTTGTAATTTTTCATATACAACAATATGTGAAAGAATGCAAGAGTCTGCATTTTTATTAAAAGGATTAACTATTGAAGTAATAGATGAAGAACAAAATAGAGATAGTAAATTTTTTTATGAAAAAGGATTAGAACAATTTGTAGAATACTTAAATGAAGATAAGAATGTACTACATAAAGTTTTATCTTTTGAGGGAGTTAAAAATAAAATAGAAGTAGACATAGCTATGCAGTATACTGATACTTATTCAGAAAATATAGTATCTTTTGTAAATAATGTTAAAACTGTAGATGGTGGTTCACATGAAGTTGGTTTTAAGACTGCGCTTACTAGAGCATTTAATGATTATGCTAAAAATAATGGATATATAAAGGGAAAGGATAAAGCTTTTGAAGGAAGCGATGTAAGAGAGGGATTGACTGCTGTTATATCGTTAAAAATTCCTGAGGCATTACTACAATTTGAGGGTCAAACAAAAGGTAAACTTGGTACTCCTCAAGCAAGAACTGTAGTAGAGTCTATTGTTACAGAAAAGCTTCAATACTTTTTAGAGGAAAATAAAAAAGTTGCTACTGATATAATAGAGAAATCTTTAAGGAGTAAAACTGCAAGAGAAGCAGCAAGACGTGCAAGAGAAGAAGCACGTAAGGGTAAAACTAAAAACCCTAAGGAAAGAGCATTATCAGGTAAATTAACACCTGCTCAAACAAAAAATAAAAATAAAAATGAATTGTTTTTAGTCGAGGGAGATTCTGCGGGTGGATCTGCAAAACAGGGAAGAGATAGAAAATTCCAAGCAATACTTCCTTTACGTGGTAAAGTAATCAACGCAGAAAAATCTAAGCTTGAAGATATGCTTAAAAATGAAGAAATAAATACTATTATATATACAATAGGGGCTGGATATGGTTCTAACTTCGAAATTGATGATTGTGAATATGATAAAGTTATTATAATGAGCGATGCTGATGTTGATGGAGCACATATTCAGTGTTTATTACTTACTTTTTTCTATAGATATATGAGACCATTAATAGAAGCAGGTAAATTATATATTGCTATGCCACCATTATTTAAAATAGCGTGTGGTAAGAACATTGAATATGCTTATAGTATGGAAGAAATGCAAGAAAAAGTAAAAAACAGAAAATGTGAAGTTCAAAGATACAAAGGACTTGGTGAAATGAATGCTGATCAATTAGCTGAGACAACAATGAATCCAGGTACTAGGAGCTTAATACAAGTTAATATGGAAGATGCATCTCTTGCCGAGAAAAGAATAAGTGTTCTAATGGGGGATAGTGTTGAACCAAGAAAACTTTGGATAGAAGAGAATGTAGAATTCAGTCTAGAAGATAACTATACAATTTAAGGAGTAACATATGGCATTATTAACAGACAAGATAACAGAAAAAGATTTGGAAAATAGATTAACTGAATTTGGTCAATTTGGAATTATCTTAAATTATATGTTGGATTCAGGGAATGTAAGTGTAGATGATTTAGAAAAAATATTTTTTGATACTGATATAGATAGAGCAATATTTACATATCAAAATGTACTTACTAAAGTAGGTGAGTCTGATGTTGCGAATTCATTTAATAAATATAAGGCTAAATATCCTAATTATGGTATGGATAGGGAGATTTATAATAAATATTTAAATGATTCTTGTATTAAAGATATTATAGGGACAATTACAAAGAAAAAAAGAGTGGATCAAACTTATGTTAATACTTATTTATATTTACTTGATGAAAAGGAATATAATGTTCCTAAAAAGGAAGTGATTTCATGCAAGATGTAATGGATAAAATATATAAATATTCACTTGAAGAAATAATGAGTGATAGATTTGGTAGCTATTCTAAATACATTATTCAAGATCGTGCAATTCCAGATGTAAGAGATGGATTGAAACCTGTTCAAAGAAGAATACTTTTTGGAATGTATAAAGAGAAAAACACCTATGATAAACCATATAGAAAAAGTGCTAAAACGGTTGGTGCGGTAATGGGTAATTTCCATCCACATGGTGATTCATCAATTTATGAAGCAATGGTAAGAATGAGTCAGTGGTGGAAACAAAATACTACATATATAGATATGCATGGTAATAATGGTTCTATGGATGGAGATAGTCCAGCTGCAATGCGTTATACTGAGGCAAGGCTATCTAAAATAAGCAATGAATTATTAAAAGATTTGGATTATGATACAGTAAATATGGCTCCTAACTTTGATGATACTGAGCTAGAACCTACTGTTTTACCTGCTAAGTTTCCAAACCTTTTAGTAAATGGATCTACTGGTATTTCAGCAGGATATGCAACAAATATTCCACCGCATAATTTAGGTGAGGTAATAGATGCAACTATAAAAAGAATAGATTCTCCTAATTCTAGATTAGAAACTATTATGGATATAGTAAAAGGTCCTGACTTTCCTACAGGAGGAATAGTTGAAGGAATAGATGGAATAAGAAGTGCTTATACAAATGGTAGAGGTAGAGTAGTAATAAAGGCAAGAACTTCATTTGAAGAAGGTAAGGGTAAGCTTGCTATAGTAATTACTGAAGTACCATTTGAAGTAAATAAAGCTCTTTTAGTAAGAAAAATAGATGAAATTAGAATTGATAAAAAGATTGATGGAATAGTTGAAGTAAGAGATGAGTCAGATAGAGAGGGCTTAAGAATAGTAATAGATTTGAAAAAGGACTGCAACAAGGAGAACGTTTTAAATTATTTACTAAAAAATACTGATTTACAAATATCATATAATTTTAATATGATCGCAATAGTAAACAGAAGACCAAAACAGCTTGGAATAATAGAAATATTAGATGCGTATATTGCTCACCAAAAGGAATTTATAACTAGAAGAACTAAGTTTCATTTGGCACATGCTAAGGAAAGACTTCATATAGTAGAAGGATTAATTAAGTGTTTATCTATTCTTGATGAAGTAATAAAAGTAATAAGAGCCAGTTCTAATAAAGCCGATGCAAGGGCTAACTTAGTAAAAGAATTTGGTTTTACCGAGGCACAGGCAGAAGCTATTATAGTATTACAACTATATAGATTAACTAATACTGATGTTAAATTATTACAAGAAGAATTAGAAAAATTACATATATTGATTGAAGGGTTAGAGTCAATATTAAATAGTGATGAAGTATTAAAAAATGTAATGAAAGAAGAATTAAGGAAAATAAAGAAGGAGTATGCTACTCCAAGAAAGACAGATATTAAAGATGAAATAACTGATTTAAAAGTTGATACAGCTGTTATGATTCCAAAAGAAGATGTAATAGTAATGCTTACTAAAGATGGTTATATAAAAAGGACTTCACTAAGAAGTTATTCGTCTTCAACAGATGAGGCTGCATTAAAAGATAATGATTATGTACTTGGTTTATTTGAACTTAATACATTAGATACTTTATTAGTATTTACAAGTTTAGGTAATTTCTTATATTTACCAGTTCATGAAATTCCTGTTTGTGTATGGAAGGATTTAGGTAAACATATAAGTAATATTATTAAATTAGATCAAGATGAACAGATAGTCTCAGTTGTACCTGTTAAATCTTTTGGTGAAGATATAGATATAACTATTTCTACAAAAAATGGTATGGTAAAAAGAACTAAGTTATCTGACTTTAAATCACTTAGATATACTAAACCAATTAATTGTATGAAATTAAAAGATGAAGATGAAGTAATAGATGCTTTTATTACCAAGTATAATAATATATTTGTATCAACTAATAAATCATATGGCTTATGGTATGATGTATCTGAAATACCAGTAGTAGGACTTAGAACCAGTGGAGTTAAATCTATTAATTTAAAAGATGACTTTGTAGTTGGAGTATCAAATTTTGATGCATATACAGATGAATATATAACTGTTATTACTGATAAGGGTACTGCGAAGAGGATAAAGATTACGGATTTAGAAAAAACTTCACGTGCTAAAAGGGGACTATTGATATTAAGAGAAGTTAAAACAAATCCTTATAGAATAGTTAAAACTTTAATAACTGGTTCAAGAGATTATGTAGGCATTAAAACTAGTGATATAAAAATGTTTAAAAACTCTGAATTCCCAATTATGGATAGATATTCAACTGGGTCAACTATAGTTAAGGAACAAGTTTTGGATGCATTTAAGGCAGTAACCTTAATTAAAAAAGAGGATTTAGTCCAAGATGTAGAGTTAAAGGAAGAAAAGCCTACTAAAAAGGTGTCATTAAAAGAAATAGATGATAGATTAATGACAATAGATGACTTTATAGATATAGATGTTTAAAGGAACTTACAAAAAAGTTCCTTTTTCGTTAAATTTAGAGATAAAGTCTCAATATAAAGAAAATTTTAATTTTTATTCTTTTGTTCTGCTGTGTAATGGACAATAATCTTTATACATGATATACTAATTGCATCGGAGGAATGTTTATGAACTTAAAGATAGAAAGATTAGAAAGTACATTTGTTAAAGAAATAAGTCGTATTTTAATGGAAGAAGTTAAAGATGAAGATATAAAATTTGTAACCATTACAGATTGTGAAATAACTAATGATTTGAGTTATGCTAAAGTATATTTTACTGTACTTGACATGACTAGAAAAGCTGATACTATTAAGGCATTAAATCATGCTAAATCATTTATAAGGGGACAATTAAGTAAAAGAGTAGAAATGAGACATACTCCAGAATTAACTTTTATATTTGATGAATCTATTGAATATGGAAAACATATTGAGGATATAATTGATAAAATAAATGAAGAAGAAAAATAAAAACCATTAAGCTAAAACTTAATGGTTTTCTTCTTTATTTTGCCACTTCACTGAAAACAGATTTGTTAAATATATGTTGATTTGTTGCTTGTTCTTCTAATTCTTTTGTTGTAATTAGGAAAAAAGTATATTCTAATGTGTTTGATCCATCTTTCATTACTGGGTCATCCCAAGTTAAATCTAGGTGATACCATTTATTATTTAAATAAACTGCGTTCCAAATATGATTTTCACTTATTACTTTATAATTTGGTATATCATAATAATCTAAGAAAATTGTCATTGCATCTGTATAACCACCACATAATCCATATCCTTGAAGTAGGGGACCATATGCGATATTTGAGTTATATTTTTCTATGTTTCTATCAGATTTATCAGAATCATATTTTGTATTATTAATTATATAATCATGTATTATTTTAATTATTTCTCTTTCATCTTTAGTATTTTTTACTTGCTTTGTGATAATTTCTTTCATTTTATTATTAATACTTTTTATTTGATCGGGTGTATATGCTTTATTGATTTTTAGTGTAACTCTGCCAAAAGAATCATACTTTGTTTCAATACTACTAAAACTATTAAATGGATGAACAAAACTATTTATGTTTGATAATACAGTCTGGTTATTAGCAAGTCCAACAACATCATTTATACAGTTATCATATGATTTTGAACAATAAAAAGTAAATTTATCAATTCCACTATTTATAATTGTATAGTATATATTTATTAATTGAGTTTTACTCTTGGCGTTAAAATCATCTGTTATTTTAACATAATTGTAATTAAAGTCTCTGTAGTAATCATTTTTATAAGTAAGTTTAATATCTCTATTTGAAGTAGAAAAGTTTTCTACATAAAATTTACTAATATCTTCTCTAAAATAAAAAGTTAATCCTAAAACAGCTACAAGAGCCAAAAATGTAAATATCTTTTTCATTCTTTCACCTTAATTAATTTTAACAAGTAAAACAAAAAAAGACAATAAAAAAAGTAATTCTTTCAAATTACTCCATATTATTTTTTAATTTTGTTAGTCTTGATTTTTCTCTAGCTGCTTTGTTTTTATGTATTAAACCACTAGCGCAAGCTTTATCGATTCTTTTAATAGCTACATTTAACTTTTCAGCTGCTGTATCCTTGCTTCCGTGTTTTGCTTCTTTTTCAACATTTTTGATTGCAGTTTTCATACTAGAATTCTTAACTGTATTCATTTCTTTTCTTTTTGCACTTGTTAAAACACGCTTTTTAGCACTCTTAATGTTTGGCATGTTATCACCTCTCTTTTTTTCGACTACATACATTTTAACAAATAATTGTGAAAATTGCAAATAATTTGTGTATTTTATTGTAAATAGTTAATAATAATTATAGGTGAATAGTATGGCACATGAAATAGATTTAAGCAAATATGAGGTAAGAACGGACTTATTAATAGAAAGTTTAAATGATTCTAGACTTGGGAAAATCGATACAAAGACAAGAAATATAGATGATATTTGTGTAACAGAGATAATAATTTCCGATGAGAATTCCAAATATTGTAATAAAAAACCTGGCAAATATATAACTATTACTTTTGAGGATGTAACTGATAGTACTAATCAAGATAAAGTGGAAAAGGTATTTACCAAAGAATTAACTGATTTCTTAAAGTATATGAATATAACTAGTAATGCAAAGACTCTTGTGATAGGACTTGGTAATGCACAATCAACTCCAGATTCTCTTGGACCAAAAGTTGCAGACTCTATTATTATTACTAAACATTTATTTGATATAGATGGAATAGACGTATTAGAAGGGTATAGAAATGTATCTTGTTTTAAACCAAGCGTATTAGCACTTACTGGAATTGAAACAAAAGATTCAATAACTGGTATTATTAAACAAACAAAGCCGGATTTTACAATAATAATTGATGCTCTTGCTTCAAGTTCGATAGATAGAGTAAATAAAACTATTCAGTTAACGGATTCAGGAATATTTCCTGGAAGTGGGGTTGGTAATAGTAGGGGTGAACTATCTATAAACACTTTAGGTATACCAGTACTTGCGATTGGAATACCAACTGTTGTAGATGCGGTTACAATTGTTAGCGATACAATTAATTATCTAATGAAAAAATTTAGTTATAGCAAGAAAAATATTAATAATGCTAAAAATAAGTTAAGGCCTGTTACTGCAATTAATTATTTAAAAGAGCCTAATACTTCACTAACTAATGAAGATAAAAAAAGATTATTAGGTGAAATAGGAGGACTATCAGATGAAGAAATGAGACAACTTATTTTTGAAGTTTTAACTCCCATTGGTTATAATATGATGGTTACCCCTAAAGAGGTTGACTTTTTAATAGAAAAATTAAGTAGAATACTATCAAATGGAATAAATAAATCTCTTCATCAAGGCATAACTAATCTTTAATAAACTTAATCTTTTAAAAAAAGTATCTATGTGATAGAATTATTATTGTTAAGAGGAGGAGTTTATGAAAAAGAATAAAACATTAATAGGAGTGTTGATTGCTATTGGAATAGTAGTCTTTTTAGCGGTTGCAATATTTGTATATTTTATAATTTCTGATATAAAACAAGAGGAAAAATTACAAACAGAAATAAATGATATTACAACTTTAATGAGTAAGGAAAATATTGATTATACAGAAATTGATAAAAGACTTAATAGAACTGTTACAAAAGGTGATTGTGCTAAAACTGAAGAAGCTGCAAAAGAGTATTTAAAAGATGTAATAAGCGAGATTAAAACAATAACTAATATATTAGAAGATGATCAACTTACTAATATATTAACCGCAAGTAATTACAAGGCTGATGGACCTAATTTTACTAAATCTAAATCTTATGTTGCATCTACAAAAACAAGTTTAATAGAAGCTACAAAGAAATATAATGAATTATTAACTGATGATAAAATAATTAGTTATATAAATAGAAAAAAAGTTGATAGTTATTATGTAGACTTATATAAAAATGATTTAATTGGTACTGTAGATAAGGAAGAGGCAAATATAAATAAAGAGATAACTCAAATAACTGATATTTTAAATGTATATGAAGAAGTATTAAATTTCTTAGTAAAAAATAAGTCATCTTGGACTATTGAGAATGAACAAATAGTTTTTAATACAGATGAACAAGTAAATGAATACAATAAATTAATCAGTAAAATTGGATAATTAAAGGTGAGGTTATGAAAAAGACAATATATTTAATTCTTATGTTAGTTCTTAGTATTTCACCAGTTTATGCATATGATACTACTACATATAGAATAGATATACCAAACAATTTTAAAAAATCAGAAAATAATGATTATTGGCAAAGTGAAGATGAAAAGGTATCCGCAAATATTTTAATATATACAGAGGATAATACAAATAATTTAGATATATCATCATTTGAAAAAACAGATTTAGATAAAAATAAATATGTAAAAGAGTTGGAAAAGAATTTTGGCTCATTGGATGAGGCAATAAACTTAAGTAATTACTCAGTAACATTAGATAAAATATCATCATATAAAGCAATAAAAATAGATTTAAAATCAAGTTATAAAATAAGTGATGAAAAAGATAGCGTTGTATATCAAAGACAATATATTACATCATCTAAGAACTTTATTTATTATGTTACTGTATCATCTTCTAATAAAGATTCACTAGATAGTGAAGAGATAAAAAATGTACTAAATAGTTTTAAGATAAAAGATGAATTAATAGAAAGGCAACAGGAATATCTAAAGTACTATATTTGCCTAGGTGGAATAGTAATATTTGGAATCGCAGTATTAATTCTTTCTATAAAGACTACAAAAACTGAGAATAATATAACTTCTAATGAGACAGAAGATAAAAAAACTAGGAAGGCTACTAAAAAACAAAAGTAGTCTTTTTTTTGACAAAAAAATATCTATATATCATTTATACTTAAGTAGAGTGATGATATGAAGAGATTAAGAGATATTTTTATTATATTTATATTTGTTTTGATAATAGTAGGAGCATATAATACTCTTAAATTTTTTGGATTTAATTTTAATAATAATACATTTATTGATTATGTTTCTAATGATTTTAATTATATAAAGACTCCAACTAAAGATGTTAATAGGAATAACATTAAGTTTTATGACATAATTAACTATGAATATAAAAAAATTGCATTTAATAAGGCTAAGCCTACAATACCAAAAGAAGTAGAAGTAATAAAGAATACTAAAGATACAAAAGAGCCAATTGTATATATTTATAATACTCATCAAAAGGAAGAATACACAATAGAAAAAAATGAACCATATAATATTACTCCAACAGTTTTAACAACAAGTTATATGTTAGAGGAACAACTCCTAAAACATGGAATTAAATCAGTAGTAGAAGAATCTAGTGTAAGTGAAGTACTAAATAAAAACAAATGGAAGTATGCTTCAAGTTATAAAGTTACAAAAACTTTTTTAGAAAAAGCAAAAGAGAAATATCCTTCATTAAAGTTTTATATAGATGTACATAGAGATTCAGTAAAATATAGTATTACAACTAAAACTATTAATGATAAAAAATATGCTAGAGTAATGTTTTTAATAGGACTAGAAAACAAGAATTATGAAGAAAACCTTAAGGTTACTGAAGCAATTAATAATGAAGTAGAAAAGAAATATCCTGGTTTATCAAGGGGTATATATAAGAAAAAGGGGAAGGGAGTTAATGGCGTGTATAATCAAGATTTTTCTAGTAATTGTATATTAATAGAGTTTGGTGGAAATAAAAATACAATTGACGAGGTGTATAACACAGTAATTGCGCTTGGTGAAATAATATCAAACTATATAGGTGATACATTTGAAAAGTAACAATATATTTAAATTTGTTTTTATAATTTTGATACTTGTATTTTTGTTTTTAATAGTCGCAAGTCAAAGTGGTTATTATGAATATGAATTATCAAGGAAAACAAAATTAACTGATGAAGCAATTGATAAATTTGAAAATGATGTTAAGGAAGGTAAAAATATAGATATAAATAATTATTTAGTAAATGAAAAAAAAGACTATAACAATGATGTTTCTAATTTTGGTAGAAAGTTTTCAGATAAAATAGAGAGTGTATTCTCAAAAGGCTTTGATTATTTGTTTAGATATATTGATTCACAAAATAAAAAATAATTACTTCTTAAGTAGGATCAATACATTAGTAATAATAAATATAGCCATACTTATAATTATATAGATATAGTTAAACTCTATGTAATTACTTATAAATAGAATAATTAAGTATGTTAAACTTATTATATAAATGTTGTATTTTTGATGTTTATTTGTATCTTTTATTCCACATTTTATATAGTAACTACATAATGCTAGAGTAATAAATACATCAAGTAAAAATTTAAATGATAATACATCTTCCATTCGGTCAAAGAATCCAAGTACGGATATTTTAGAGATCACAGATAATTCTGGATAGTCAATAATTTTAGCTAAGTGTACATCTATAACTGATAATACTAATATAATATTAAAGACTAAATATATATTAGAAATCAAAGAAAAGATTTTAATGCTTTTAGTAGAATAATTTTTAATCATACTCTTAGGTATTACTAAAAGTAGAAATATTGGTGTAAAGGACATTACTGAATAAATTATGCTTGATATAAATATTTTACTAGTGCTTGTTGCGAACAATGGTAATATTTTTAATGAATTAATATTTGGAATTACAAATAAAATAGTGATGACTTCAAATATAACAAATATAAAAAAAGATATTATACTGGTTCTAGTTATGGAAGTTATTCCTTTACCTCCCAAGTATATAGCTGTTGTAAAAAGAAGAATACTAATTGGTAATATGTCTACATCAATAAGCAGGGAACTTCTAACAAATAGGGAAGATATATAAATAAGGTAACTAGAAAATACAGATACACTTATTATAAGAATTGCCTTAATTACAATAGAAAATTTTCCAAACAGATAGGTTATTTTTTCAAATATATTTAGATTTGGTAGTTTGTTAAATAAACTTATAAAAGCTTTAATAAGAAAAATACTTATTATAAGACCTATAATATAACTTATAATAGAGTCATTTAGTGTGATGTTAATAATTATATTAAATCCATTTAGAAGTATAAAAGCTTTGTATAAAAATGTAGATAAAAAGCCAAACTCAAGATTAGATATCTTATCATTATTCATGCTATACCTCCTTGTTTAACTTACTTTCAACATTTATATTAAAATCTATTTTTATATTCTTATTGTTTTTATAATAGTTATAATTATACTTTTTAATTAGATTATAGAAGTATCCTAAATCATTATTTGATAAGTATTCTTCTAAATATTCTTTAAGTGTCTTATTATAAAAGTTAGTAATATCTTTTTTATTTGTATAGTTAGTTAATATACTAGTTATATTTATAGTTATTTTATTTTTATTTATTGCTATTTTAGTATTTGAACTATCTATTTTAATATTTAAATTTTCATCTACAAAGTTACATTTACTTATCTTGTTTGTTAAAAAGTTATAACTTATACTTTCTCTTATACTTAGTAGTTTTTGTTCATTATAAATACTATAATACCCAAGTATTTCTACTTTATCTGTTATTTTTATACAGGGAATATAACTTATATTTATATTTAGAATATCATCAGTTACTTCATCAAAAGTTTTAACACTTACAATGCCATCATCAAAAGAGTTAACTTCAATTAATGAGTTAATATCATAGGCACTAACACTAAATATTTTTGACTTATCATAGTTTTCAACTACAACAACTGGAAATGTATTTCTTGAGTCATTTCTATTTAAAAAGAAGTTAGTTATATTTTTATAATCTGTTTTATCTAGGTTTTTACTAAACATCACTAGTTCTAAATGGGACAGGTTAATTTTTTTAGAAGTAAGAAGATATAGTCTATCAAATGCTTCTTCTAGAGTGGATGCGAATACTTCATATGTGGTACTTTTTTCTAAATCATCACCAGTAGGTGTTACCATATTTATATTAATGACATATCCATCATTATCTTTATCAATTCCAATTACATTTATTATTCCTATATCATTTAGTTCAACATAGTTTAGGCATCCAGTTAGAGTAAATAATATTACAATTATTATATATTTTATCTTTTTCATATACTTTTTCCCCTTATAATATTTTTCTTGGCAAGTAATGGATTTCTAAGCCTTACTTTTTTTCCTCTAAATTTAAATATTGAATCTCTAAACTCTGATTTAATAATTGGTGCAAGTGGTGCCATATATGGATATCCAAATGAGTTAATACTACATAGTTTGGTTATTAAAAGCATCATTCCAATAAAAAGTCCAAAAAGTCCAAAAAAAGCAGATAGAATTAAAATGATAATTCTAAAATATCTAATAGAGTAAATTAAGTAATTTGAAGTAAATAAAAGTCCACTAACCATACTTATTGCGATTACTATAATCATAATGGGTGAGAGTATACCGGCATTAACTGCGGCTTCACCAATTACTAGTCCACCTAGAATAGAAACTGATGTACCAACTTTTGATGGGATTCTAGCATCACTTTCTCTAAGTATTTCAAAGCATATTATCATAACAAGAGCTTCAATAAATCCTGGGAAAGGTACTTTAAGTCTTTGAGAAGCAAAGTTAGTAAGTAAATTTATTGGAACTGATTCAGGGTTATGTGTTGTAATACTTATGTAATATGCAGGAAGAAATATTGATATTATAAAAGCTAGGAATCTTATTATTCTTATGAAACTAATATTAAAAGATTTTTGATAATAATCGTCTGGTGTATGAAAAAAATCTATAAAAAATGTTGGTATAATCATTGCATATGGAGTGTTATCTACAATTATAGCTATTTTCCCTTCTAATAGGGCTTGTGATATGTTGTCTGGTCTTTCAGTTATATTTACAGTTGGGAATATACTTTCATTATCTAAAATTATTTCTCTTATATATCCAGTATCAAGTATTCCATCTATATTGATACTATCTAATTTTTCTTTTACTTTTTTAATTAGATTATCATCCGCTATAGATGATATATATAGTAGTCCAACTTTAGTGTTAGATAGTGTTCCTAGGTTAAATTCATCTACCATTAGGTCTTTTGTTCTTAGCCTTTTTCTTATAAGACCTAGGTTTTTACTATATGATTCAGTTAATGCATCTTTTGGACCAACTAGTGAAACCTCAGAATTTGTTTCATTTATTCCACGATCTAGACTAGCACGTGTCTCAACTATTAAGTATTTTTCGTTAACTATTATTATTGTAAAACCTTGAAATATGTTTTTAATTACTTCATCGTAGCCATATATTTCTTTAACATTACCAATAGGTAATCTATTATATATTTCTTCATATAGATTTTGTGTGTTATTAATAAGTGTTATTCTATCTAGTATAAATCTATTTATATATTCAACATCGCATAAAGAATCATTAAAAACAATATATATTTTTTTATTATTTATAGATATATCTCTTATTACCATATCTGGTATAGATGAAGTATCTTTTTTAATTTTTTCTATAATAGATTCCATAATATCACCATTATTAATATTATTAGGCAAAATTAAGTTGATTATTCCCTTTAAAAGAAGTATAAATATATGTTAAAATTAATTTGGGAGAAAGTTATGAAAGTAGAAAATGTAAAAGTTGAAAAATTAGATAATCTTGGAAGAGGAATAGCTAGAATAGACAATAAAATTGTTTTTATAGAAAATGCATTGCCAGAAGAAGTTGTAGATATAGAAATAATTAAAGATAAGAAGAATTATTCACTAGCTAGAAGAATTAATTTAGATAAAAAGTCTAAATATAGAAGAGAAATTTGCCCTTATAGTGATTTTTGTGGCGGTTGTGATTTAATTAGTTTAGAATATGATAAACAGTTAGAGTATAAACAAAATAAAATAGATGAACTAGTAAGAAGAAATTTGGGTTGTGGCATCAAAATAAATAATATTATTTATGATAAGGATTTTGCATACAGAAATAAAATTTTATTACATATAATGCAAGAAAAGTTAGGATTTTTTGAACAAATGACTAATAATATAGTTGATATAGATAAATGCTTGTTAGTTAATGATAGAATAAATAGTTTGATTAGTTTGATAAGAGAATTTATTAAAAATAATAGAGAATTAAAAAGTGTTGTTATAAGGAGTAGTTCTAATGGTGATACAATGCTTATATTTAGTGGAAATGTCTCGAAGGAATTGCTTTTAGAATCATTTTCTATGGTAGATGTTATAGTATTAAATAATAAACTAGTTAAGGGTCAATTTATAAAAGAAAGGTTAGGAGATAAAGAGTTCTTAATATACCCAAATTCATTTTTTCAAGTTAATATGTTTAATACATTAAATCTTTATAATGAAGTTAAGAGAATGACTTATAATAAAAAATATGGTAACATTCTTGATTTATATTGTGGAACAGGTACAATCGGTATATTTTTATCTCAGATTGCAACTTCGGTTGTAGGAATAGAGGTAGTGGAAGATGCAGTTATTGCGGCAAAGAGTAATGCAGATATTAATAATGTAGAAAATATTAAATTTATTTGTGGTAGAGTAGAAGATTATATAGATGGATTTAATAATATTGATTTAATAATTTTGGATCCTCCTAGAAGTGGTTTAGATAAAAAGACTATTGATAATGTTAAGAGAATAAATCCAAAAGAGATAATCTATGTATCATGTGATCCAATGACACTAGTAAGGGATTTAAAGGAACTTGAAGAAGATTATTTAATCAAGGAAATAACTCCAGTAGATATGTTCCCTAATACACATCATGTGGAGTGTGTATCAGTACTACATCGAAAAAGCCTTGAAAAATAAGACTTTTTGGCTTTTGTTAAAAATTAAAAAACGATATTTTGAATAAAAAATGAAATTAGATAATCAAAAATTAATTGGAGGGGTAAATGAGTAAGTATTGTATGATTGAAATTGCTTTTAATAATAAAGAAGAGATTAATGAGGCAATAAATGTTTTGTTATCAAAGAGACTTGTTGCAAGTACCCATATTATTGAAAGCAACAGTAGCTGGAATTGGAAAAATGAAAGAGAAAGTGATAAAGAGTTTTTATTACAAGTAAAAACAAAGTTAATCAAACAAAATGATATTTATAACGAAATAAAAAAGATTCATAGTTATGATTGTTTTGAATTTGCTGTATATGAATTAAACAGTATAAATAGTGTTTATTTAAAATGAATTGATGAGAAAGTAATATAATGGATGAAGATAGAAACATGTGATTGCTGTAGCACGAAAAATAATACAAGTTACAAAATAACTTCTATATTTAGTCTTAAGTTACTCTTTCTTTAAAAAGTATAAAAATATTTATTAGTAAATAAAGACCCGCAAAGATGAAAATAAGAGTCTTTTTTTGTAATAAGTTTTATGTAGTTTACATTCTTGATTTTAAATGTTAAAATAAAATTAGAAATTAAGGAGGTTTATATGGAAAATATAGCTACATCAAACAAAGGCAAAAGTAATAAAATTTTTGGAGTGATTTTAACTGAAAGCAAGGGAACAATACAAAAAATACTGGAAAAAACTATTAAAACACACACAACAATAAACAAAATACAAATAAAAATGACACCTGTTGTTTTAAAAGTAACTTCTATACTTGTCCCTGAAACAGCACCTGTTATTTTACCTTTATATAATTTTCTTAAAACAGACCAAGGTAAAAAAATGCTTGAGATGGGACTAATAAATCAAGAGATTATACGTGAATATGTTAGTGGAAACAAAGAAGCTGCAGCAGAAATGCTCGAAAGCAATCTTGATATAATTACAGGGGATGATGGCGTTACTATGTTGAATGATTTTGCAGGTGCAGTTGCTAAATCTGTTAATGCAGGTGGAGGTAGGTCGAGATAATGAAAGATGCTATAAATAAAATAGTTGTAACAACTGAAGATAATAGAGCGTTAGAAATAACCGTTTTATTAGTATTCGAATTACCAGAGTTTAATAAAAAATACGTTTTATATTATCTTGAGAATGATAATGCTGATGAAAATGTAACAATGTTTATATCTGAATTTAATCCTATTACTAATGAAATCAAAGAAATAGATAAAGATGAAATTGATATTATAAAAAATGTTTATTTAGAAATAAAAAAAGATGCATTAAAAGAAGATAATATTTAATATAAACAAATTGGATAAAATTAAATGGTATTTATATTATAAATACTATTTTTATATATTGAAGGTATATTTTTTAATAATTTAATAAATAACCTTTTCATTATAAATTGTTTTTTGAATATTATTATAGAATAACTGTTGAAAGGAGTAGAATGATAATGAAAAAAAATTGGGTTTTAGCGTTAGTAACATTTGTTAGTATTATAATAGGTGGTGTAGTAAGTTATTTTATATTTTATAGTTCTAATTTAAATACTGAGGTTCCTTTGCCAAAACAGGAAAAGTCAGAAGGACTTAGAGGAGTTTACGATATTGATAAAAATATTAATGAAAAAACCATTGATAATTATTTGGGAAGAAAAGATACAGTATATCGTGATGTCAGGATGCTTATAGATAGTGCAACTTGGGAAAATAAAGGCGGAGAAAGGGAACTAACTGGATTTGTTGAAGGCTTTGAGGTAGTACCATATGCTTATTTAACTGAGTTTCCAAAGGAGTATGTAGAACAAAAAGCAAGTGAAAATGTATCAGGATTATATAAAGGAAAGACTCTGTTTTCATTAGATGAGAATGGAAAATATGTTGCTAATTATAAAGAATCTATGGAAATACTAGAATATCTTTTTCCAAAAGATAAATATATATTTATTATGTGTGGTGCTGGAGGGTATGCTAACTTTACAAAACAAATGCTGGTAGCTCTAGGATGGAATAAAGATAAAATATATAATGTAGGTGGATATTGGAATTATGAAGGAAATCATAGAATTAGTACAGTAAATAATCATGATTCTAAAACAAAATATGATTTCTGGAAAGTAAATTATCATAATATTGATTTTGATAATCTAACGGTAATTAAATAAATGAAAAATAAAATTATTACAATATTAACATCATTATTTATTTTGACTATAGTTATAACTGCAGTTGTTATTTTAATAGTTAATAAAAATAAAAAGCCATTTTATTTAGATAGTAACTATTATGGTACAGATAGTATAAAAGAAATAAGAATTGATGAATTAAATAGATTAATAGACAATAAAAAATCGTTCGCTATATTCATATATCAACCTAAATGTATTACTTCATTTGATTTTGAAAACGTTTTAAATGAATTTATAGAAGAAGAAAAAATTAGTATTTATAAAATTGCTTTTTCTGATGTAAAAGATACTAAAATAGGGAAATCAATAAAATATTATCCTTCTTTTATAGTTTATAATAAAGGAAGAATGGTTGATTTTTTAAGAGCAAATAAAAATGAGGATGTTAAATATTATCTTTCTAAAAAAGGATTTAAGAGTTGGTTTACTAAATATGTTAAATTAAAAGATGATGTCATAGAAGTAGGAATGAGATAGTTAATACTGCTTTGTAATTTTGAAATGCAGAAATACTTCTATTAGATGAAGCAACAAGTGCACCTGATAATAAAACACAGTCAAAAATTCAAGGAGCAATATCTAATTTAAAAGGTGAATATACAATATTAATAATTGCTCATAGGTTATCTACCGTTATTAATGCTGATAAGATATTTGTTATAGAAAATGGTATGGTAGAAGAAGGAACTCATAGCTATTTAATTAAAAACAGTAAAACATATAATAAACTGTATGATAAAGAAAGAAAAAAAGAAAAAGTTTAATTAAGCCTTTTTGTTTTGGCTTTAACTTTTTCTTTTTCATTTTTCTTTTTTTCATATCTGATTTTTTTCTTATTATCTCGTACTTCTTTAACAATATCTTTATTAAATCTATCTATGATACATAGAGTATCATTGGCATTAAAAATTCTTGGATTTGTATAATTTACTGAATATAGTTTATTATAAAACTTAAAATAGTTATGATTTTCTTTTAAATTTACCTCTTTTTTTGATCTCCTAATTTCATATCCATAACAATAGGTACTGTCAGTTTGATATATAAGATATCTTTTCTTATTTTTTGAGATTACATCTCCAGGTTCAACTAGTTTGTTCGTTTCGCATGATGTAACTGGAATATTATGAAATAATTTATTATACTTATGTAAAAGCTTTGTATCTTTATCAGTTAGATGTGACATAGTGTGTATTACATTTTCATAGGGTAGTGTAACTAAATTATTTAACATAACTAATGTGTTTTTACTAAAATCATAAGTATTTTTATTTAAAACTAATTTTAGTCCATTATAATTATCTCTAAAAATAAAATTATTAATATTACTAGTACAGTAATAGCCTTCTATATATCTATTGGTATTGTCTTTTTTTGTTACAACTAGTGGTCTTTTTGAGTGTTCATTTTCAATGTTTTTTGCTTTTATTGCTTCTTCATTCATTTTTACAAAAATTATATCATTTTTACTAATTTTATTTATTAGATTCCAATTTATGGAATTAATTCTAACATATGATTCATTTTTTTCAGGATTTTCTGTGTTGTTATCTTTTGTTTTTAACTCTACATTTGGTTCTTCTTTCTTTTCTTTGCTTTTAAAAATATGTTCTTTTATAAAATTTATAATACTTCTAATCTTCATTATTTTCTCCTTCGTTGTTTGTATTATATGTCACAGTAAATTAAATGGCAATATTTATTCTTAAATAATTGATATTAATTTATTATATGTTATATAATAAATTTGCATAAGGAGATTATTATGTCTAAAATATCAAATATGTTAACTATGTTACAACTACTTATATTATAAAAAAAATGCTTAATAAGATTATGGATGAAGCTAAGAAAAGAATTAATTCTTAAAGAAGAAAGTTCAAAAGTCAAAATATTTAAATAATTTAATAGCAATGTTTAAAGATTGCGTTATAATTAAATAAGGGGATGGTAGTAATGAATAAATTTTTAAAAATAATAAAAGAGAATTATAAATGGATAATATGTTTTATGTGCTTGATATTTTTTTTGTTAATTGCAGAAGATGTTTTTAATAAAGATGTAATGAGAGGAGATATTTTAGGTTATAATTTAGTTAGAAAATATTTAATAAGCAAAGATATAACATCAATTATGAAATTTATAACTTGGTTTGGTAGTGCATCATGTTTGATTCTTACATCGGTTCTATTATTAGGTTTAATTAAAAATAAAAAAATGGGACTTCTATGTATATTGAATTTATTTATTATAACAGTATTTAATCAATTGTTTAAATTTATTCTTCAAAGACCACGCCCAAGTAATTATAATATTATAACTGAAAAAGGATATAGTTTTCCATCTGGACATTCAATGGTGAGTATGGCGTTTTATGGATATATAATATATTTAGTATATAAATATATTAAAAATAAATATTTAAAGTGGACTATAATAAGTATTCTTTCATTACTAATTATATCTATAGGAATAAGTAGAATTTATTTAGGGGTACATTATACTAGTGATGTTCTTGCAGGCTTTTTGATTTCTATATCCTATTTAGTTATATATATTAATCTAACAAGTGCAATGTTAAATGAAAATGTTTCATAAATTTTATATTTATTACATGATTAATAGATGATTAGTATAAAAAGTATAACTAGGTATACAAGGAGAATTTTAAATAAATAATTATGATATTAAATGTAAGTGGAAGAACCGATGTTGTAGCGTTTTACTCGGATTGGTTCATGAATAGATATAAAGAGGGATTTTTAGATGTTAGAAATCCATTTAATAAGAAACTAGTAAGTAGAATTTACTTTGATGATGTGGATTTAATTCTTTTTTGTACAAAGAATCCAACTCCAATTATAGATAAGTTAAAGTATATAAATAAACCAATTCTTTTTCAAGTAACTTTAACACCTTATAGAAATGATATAGAACCTAATGTAATTGATAAAAATAAAATAATAGATGCGATAAAGGAAATTTCAAAAATAGTTGGTATAGATAATTTGACTGTAAGATATGATCCAATATTTTTAAGTGATAAATATAATTTGGAATATCATATAAAGGCATTTAAAAAGCTTTGTGATAGATTAGATGGTTATGTAAATAGGATATTAATATCTTTTATGGATGAATATAAAAATGTTAAAAATAATAGGAATGTTCTAAGATATAGACCATTTAATAATGATGATTATAGAATAATCGGAAGAGAATTTTCATTAGCTGCAAAAAGCCATAATATTAATGTATTTACATGTTCAGAAAAAGAGGACTTAGTAAAATTTGGTTTTAGTAAGGATGAATGTTTATCACATAGTCTTGCTTTTAAGCTAACTGGTAAGAAATATAAAGGTTGGAAGGCAAGAGGAAATATTAATTGTAAATGTGTAGAAATGGTAGATGTAGGAGTATATAATTCATGTAGTCATTTTTGTAAGTATTGTTATGCAAATTTTGATGAGGCAAGTGTCAGAAAAAATTATAAATTACATGATAAAACATCATCATTATTAATAGGAAAACTAGAAAAAGATGATGTAATAAAAATAAGAAGAAAATAATTATTGATAAATTAAGATAGAGTAGATGAAAAATTCTACTTTTTTTGATATACTTGTTATTGCAAGAGGAGGCAGTATATGGTTTATTTAGATTATTCGGCTGCAACACCACCAGAAGAAGAGGTATTAAAAACATTTTATGATATTAGTAAAAGGTATTATGCAAACCCAAATGTTTCACATGAATTTGGGTTGGAGGCTAAAAGAATAGTAGATGAATCTACTAAATTAATCGCAAACCTTTTAGGGGTAATGGAAGAAGAAGTAATCTACACGTCTGGTGCTAGTGAATCCAACAACTTAGTGATAAAAGGCATCTGCCAAAGATATAAAAATAGAGGTAAGCATATTTTAATAAGCAGTCTTGAACATACTTCAATTACTAAGAGTGCAACAGTTATGCAGTCACTTGGATTTGAGGTAGAAATAATTCCTGTTACAAAAGATGGCGTAGTTGATTTAGATAGTTTGAAATCCATGTTAAGAGATGATACAATCTTGGTTAGTGTTTGTTCAGTTGATAGTGAATTAGGTTTAGTTCAGCCAATTGAAGAGATAGGGAAAATCTTAAAGAATTATCCAAATTGTATATTTCATACAGATGCCTCATTATCGGTAGGCAAGGTAGGAATTGATTATTCTTCTGCTCACTTGATAACTGTAACTCCTCATAAATTTTATGGACTTGTTGGATGTGGAATTTTAATAAAGAAGAAGGACGTATTTTTAATCCCTCAAATAGATGGTGGTAGGTCAACTACTATATACCGAAGCGGAACTCCTGAAGTGGCGTCTATTAAAGCAGCTTCTGTTGCACTTTCTATTGCACTATCTAAAGAAGATGAGAGATTTGAATATGTAAAAAAACTTAGTTCTTATTTAAAGGGTGAGTTAGAAAAATATAAAAACGTTTATATAAACAACACTAAAAATTCAATACCGCATACTATTAATTTTAGTGTTAAAAAGATTAATTCTGTTGATATACAAAAGAAATTATCAGATAATCAAATATATGTATCTACAAAAACTTCTTGTTGTCCAGTTAATACACCATCTAAATTAGTTTACGCATTGACTAAGGACAAAGCTTTATCATCTTCATCACTTAGAGTTAGTATTTCACATTTAACTACAAAGAATGATATTGATGAATTTTTAAGAGTTTTTGATGTAATATACAAGGAGTATGAGAAAGATGGAAAAATATAAAGAAATTGAGAGAAGCATTATAAAAAAATACCGTAAGGAAATATGGAGTAGGTTTGTTAAAGCAGTACAAGATTATCAACTTATAAAAGAGAATGATAATATTATGGTTTGTATTAGTGGAGGAAAAGATTCATTTTTACTTGCTAAGTGTATACAGGAGCTTCAAAGACATGGAAAAATTAAATTTAATGCTCATTATGTGGTGATGGATCCAGGATATAATGACTATAATAGAGATTTCATAACTTCAAATGCTAAAACGCTAAATGTACCAATTGAAATATTTAATAGTGATATATTTGATATAGTATCTACAGTAGAAAAAGGTAGTCCATGTTACTTATGTGCTAGAATGAGAAGAGGATGTTTATATAATAAAGCTCGTGAATTGGGATGTAATAAAATAGCACTGGGGCATCACTTTGATGATGTAATTGAAACAACATTACTTTCAATGATTTATGGTGCGGAGATTAAGACAATGATGCCTAAGTTACACTCTGATAATTATGAAGGAATAGAATTAATTAGACCTCTTTATCTAGTTAAGGAAGATTCAATAATATCTTGGAAGAATGCAAATGAATTAACATTTATAAATTGTGCTTGTCGCTTTACAGAGGGATGTTCATTAATTAATGATGGAACAAGCAAAAGAAAAGAAATGAAAGAGCTAATTAAAAAGTTAAGAAAATTAAATCCTGATGCTGACTATAATATTTTTAAGAGCTTAGATAATGTAAACTTAAACTGTATACTAGGAACAAAAAATAATGGAATTTATAGAAGCTTTTTAGAAGATTATGATACAATAAAAGCAAATATAGTTAATGATAATGAATAAAAAAGAATAATGGGAGTATTTATGAATAGGGAATATAAAAGATATTTAGAAGAGGATCAACATTTTGACAGACAAACTTTAATGGGAATATTTGCTCTTCTAATAGTGATAGCGGGTTGTTTTGGTTGGTACTATGAATTTATATTTTATTTTTTTAATGGGGGAGCAAAGGAATTTTATTGGAGAGGTGGTAACTTCCTGCCATGGATTAATATATATGCTACTGGTTCTATAATGATATACTTCTTAACATATAAAAGAAGGAAGAATCCATTAAAGGTGTTTCTTATAAGCTTTTTTTCTTGTGGTATACTTGAATATTTTTCTGGGCTTGGAATGTATTTATTAAGAGATGGACTTAGATGCTGGGACTATAATAATGAAATATTAAATTTTGGTAATATAGGCGGCTTTGTTTGTTTAAGAAGTGCGACATTCTTTGCATTATCAGGATTGTTTTTAATATATGTGATAATTCCTTTTATATTTTATCTTGCAAAGAATACAAATAAAAAAGCATTTTTGACTATAAGTTTTATATTTTGTGGAATCATTTTATTTGACGAATTTTATAATTTGATATTTGCAAGAGTATTAGGACTTCCTAGGGCAACTGCGATATATAGAAAACTTGGATTTCCATTTGTTGTGTTTAAATAAATGAAAGTTTTGTCTTGAAAAGTACTTTGTGATATGATATAAGTGTAGATGGGGGAGAGGAAAAAAATTATGTTTGATGAAAGATTTGCGTTATGTTCAATTATGAAAGAATTTTTGGGTGAGAAAGAGCTTTCTTGTTTTGCAGTGGATGTGTTATATGAATATGCACAAGCGACAGAACAGGAAATTGATTATAAATCAGCTGTTAATGAAGCTATAAAAAAGCAAAAGCATTATACAACAAATCTTAAAAAAGATGAGGCTACAAAAGAATCTGCATCTATAATGTCAATAAATGGAAATGAAGTTGCAAGAGTAATTACGACTGTTGGCATTCAAGAGTGTAGCATTGGAAATTCACTTAATATTGGGAAACGAGTAGATGAAAGTTGCTATATCAGGGGTAGTTTATATTTTCCTGAGACAGATAGTTTGTTGATTGTACCTTTGAATACTATTATTGGTGAAAAAACAGATGATGCTGTTGGTACTATTAAATATTATGATTCAAATTCACTTGATGTGGCTAGATTATTTACTGAAAGTGGAAGCTTTATCACGGCGTGTGATTATATTCAACCGGATGAAGTATATCAATATAGAGGAACAAAAGGTTTTCTAGATGAATTTAAAATAGCACTTGAAAAAGTAAATGGTAAAGCTCCAAAACAAAAGCATATATAATTAATTACAATAAAAGAAAGTTTTATTTTAAATATTTATTAAAGTATACATATTAAAATAATATGGTCTACTTTTAATTATTTCTAATTGAACTTTCTTTTTATATGTTTTTTCCTATCAGGTGTAGAATTTGTGTTAAAACTATGGACATAAATTAAAAAAATGTTTATACTTAATTTAAGTTAGAAAGGGTGAGAACATGAATGAAGATACATCATTTTATGTAGCACTAATAATACTTGCAGTATTGGTAGTACTTATAATAATTGCTTTAATAAGTAAGAAGAAAAAAGAAAAATTAATAGATGCTTGGTTGGAACAACATCCAAATGCTTGTAAAATTTATTTACAAAAGAAGATTGGTGTAAAATCTGGGACAATATCAGTATTTTATGTAAATAAAGAAAAGCCAAAAATAAAAATTGAAAAAACTATGAATGTTTTATATGTTGAGCCAGGTAAAAATACAATTGAAGCTTCATATATATTTACTAGACCAGGTGTTGCTTCTGTTATTACTGAAACTTATGGACCAGCAGAGGTTGTAGTTGATGTTGAAGCTGGTAAAGAATATGAACTTACATTTGATAGAGAAAAAAAGATGTTTTCTTATAATGAAAAAAACAACTAATCAGATTAGAAATAATCTGATTTTTTATAGGAGGTTTCGGTATGAATAAATACTATAAGGCATATGAGAAAAGATATAAGCAAATGTATGAATTAAAAGGGTTATGGGAAGTTTCTGATAGAACTCCAGAGGTTATTAATACTATTTTAAAGTATAATATTAATAAGAATGATAAAATACTAGAATTAGGATGTGGTGAAGGAAGAGATGCATTTTATTTACTTGATAATGGCTATAATCTTTTGGCAGTTGATTATTCTAAAACAGTTATAAATAAATGTAATGAGTTAACTAATAATAAATATGTAAATAACTTTAGACAATTTGATCTTATTGAAGATAAACTGAATGATAAATTTGATTTTATTTATTCAGTTGCGGTTATTCATATGTTTGTAGAAGAAAATCATAGAGATGCATTTTATAAATTTATAAGAGAACATTTAAAAGATGATGGTATAGCGCTTATAATTTCAATGGGTGATGGAGATACTGAGTTTAAAACAGATATAAATAAAGCATTCGATGATACTATGAGAAAAAATGTTAACTCTGGTATGGAAGTTATGGTTGCTACTACATCTTGCAGAGTTAAAAATTTACTAAATATGAGAAAAGAAATAATTAAAAATGAACTTAAAATACTTGATGAAAAAATAATTGATGATGTTCCTAATTTTGATAAGTGTATTTCTTTTATAGTAAAAAAATAAATAGTCAAATAAATGTAAAGTTTAATTATTTATATTGTTAAAGTTTGTCTCATATGATACAATATAATTGTCTAAAAGAATAGAGCATCTATTGTATAAAACCGACTAAATAGTGACGATAAGGGAGTTTCGAACTTTAACTGGTGTTGAATACTTGCACATTTTGTAAGGATCCTAAAGGTTAAATACAAACACCCACCTGCGGAGAGCGGGTTTTTATCGTTGGTGTTCTCTCTTTTGGATAATTTATGAGTTAAAAGAATGAAGTTTTCATTCTTTTTCTTTTGTGATAAAATATTTTTGGAAGTGATTATATGTTTGATAGAATAGAAAGATTAATTGGAAAAGAGAATTTGACTCTTATTAAAAATAAATCCGTTTTAATAGTTGGATTAGGTGGAGTAGGTGGAAGTGCTATACTATCATTAGTTAGGAGTGGTATAGGAAAAGTTATAATAATAGATTTTGATAATGTAGATATTTCTAATATTAATAGACAGTTAATTGCTTTTAATGATTCGGTTGGAAGAAAAAAAACTGATGTATGTGAAGAAGTTATCAAAAATATAAATCCTGAGTGTGAAGTAGTTAAGTATGATATATTTTTAGATAAAGATAACATAATTAAGATATTAGATGATAATAATCCTGATTATGTAATAGATGCATGTGATAGTGTTAAAACAAAACAAGCACTTATTAAGGCTTGTTTATATAAAAAAATCAAAATAATATCATGTATGGGTACTGGGAATAAATTGAATCCATTAGATTTAGAAATAACAGATATTAGAAAAACTGTTAATGATCCTCTTGCAAGAGTTATGAGAAAATGGGTTAAGGATAATAGAATTAATGATAAGATTATGGTTGTATCTTCAAAAGAAAATCCTCTAAAAAAAGACAGAGTTATTGCAAGTATGTGTTTTGTTCCAAATGCTGCAGGTATGCTAATAGCAAATTATATAATTAAAGACATAATAAAAATCTAAGGGTTATTCCTTAGATTTTTCTGTATAATCCAACTGCTTTACCTAATATGGTAACGTTATTTAATATAATAGGTGCCATTGTATCATTTTCAGGTTGAAGTCTTATATGATTTTTTTCTTTATAGAATGTTTTTAATGTGACTTCATTATCATCGGTCATAGCTGCAACTATTTCTCCATTATGTGCATCTTTACTTCTTTCTATTATAACAATGTCATCATTAAATATTCCCTTATTAATCATTGACTCACCATGTACATTAAGAGCAAATAATTCTTTTCTTGTATTAACAAGCCCAGCAGGGATTTTAAAGAATTCATCTGGTTGTTCAATTGCTTCAATAGGGTTACCGGCAGCAATGTTACCAAGTAGTGCAACATCAATAACGTTATCTCTTTTGTCAGCATATTCATTATTAACTAGTAATTCAATAGTTCTGTTTTTGGAACTAGCCTTTTTAATATATCCTTTTTCAGCAAGCTTTTTTAAGTGAAAATGTATTGTTGCGGGTGAATTTAAATCAAGTTCTTTGCATAATTCTCTTACTGTTGGGGGATAGCCGTGTTTAGCAATAAATTTTTTTAATGTTTGTAAAGTTTCTTTTTGTTTGGTAGTTAATTTTTCCATACTTTCACCTCTGGTTTCATTATAACACAAACACATATTCGTGTCAAACGAATGTTCTCCCTTGAAAATCAAGGGGGATGTGTATAATGAGTATATGTTAAAATAAGAAAGGTGCGAATATAAAATGAGAGATAGAAAGAAAAAAATATTATAATTGGTGCTTTATGCTCTTTGCTTGTATTTATGGGAATTGGTTATGCAATACTATCACAGACTCTAAATATAAGCGGAATAGCAAATATGAAAGATAATATAGATGCTAAATAATAAGCATCTTTTTTCTTTTGCTTTACAAAAATGAGTAACTAGATTATAATTTAGTTAATAGTAGGGGAGTGGTACTTTGCTCAAGAAAATGGATAAATGGTTACTATTACTTACAGCAGTGTTGTTTGTGTTTGGCTTGATTATGATATTTTCTGCATCAAATGTAGCTGCATTTATGAGATATTCTGCAAGCCCATATCGTTTTTTGTATAAACAATTAATGATACTTGCTGTATCTTTTTTAGCGTCATTTATAATAATTAGAATTAATACTAAGGCATATAGTGCTTTATCATGGCCAGGAATAGTTTTTATAATAATACTTTTAGGTGTAGTACTTGTGTATGGTAAAACTACTAACCATGCAACATCATGGTTTAAAATAGGACCTTTTTTGTTTCAACCTAGTGAATTTTTAAAAGTACTTATGATAGTGTGGATGGCTAGTTTTTATGAAGTTAATAGAAATCATTTAGATAGTTATGCTACTGGGTTAGTTCCGCTTCTTGTTTGTGGTGTAGCTGCAGTATTAATTATGCTTCAACCCGATCTTGGAACTGCCATAATATATGGTAGTATAAGTATGTTTATTTTCTTTATATCACCAGTTAGTTCTAATATTAAAAATAAGACTATTCTAATATGCATTGGTGCTGCATTCCTTTTAGTTGTTGCTTTAGTTGGAAGTGGTAAAAGTTTAATTTCAGAAAGACAGATGGCTAGACTTAATGTTTATGGCGCAAGTCCTTGTAGTGAATCTAAATTTTATTCAGATGGTAACCAGGTATGTAATGCTTATATTGCTGTTAATAATGGTGGTTTATTTGGTAAAGGATTAGGAAATAGTACTCAAAAATATTTATATTTACCTGAGGCACACACAGACTTTATATTTGCTATTGTGTTAGAAGAATGCGGACTTTTGATAGGAATAGGAGTAATATTGTTATTTATGCTTACGCTTGCAAGAATAGTAGTCATAGGAAGACACGCTGTAAATAATAGGGGTGCAATAATATGTTATGGAGTTGCTTTTTATATATTTGCTCACATAATAGTAAATCTAATGGGAATATTTGGATTAATACCAATGACTGGAGTCCCACTTCCTTTTATAAGTTATGGTGGTAGTTTTACTTTATGTTTAATAGTAGCTCTAACACTTGTACAAAGAGTTGCGATAGAAACAAAACTTTTTGAGGAAAAAAATATTTTATAAGTAATAATCTTCTTTGAAAGGAGATTATTTTTTTTATGAGTAAATTTAGTTATTTTTTTAGTAGGAACAAGGGTAAAATAATTGGTTGGATTAGTTTTATATTAGTGGTTGCTGGAGCATGCTTTGCAATATATTTTTTGAATATTATGACAACGAAAGCCGATTCTGTTGATTCGCGCAAATATAGTTCAAGAAATGGTGAAAATGCAAAAATAATTGGCTTAGATGATAGTGATAAAAAAGATAAAAATGAAGAAAAGGAAGAAAAAGTCACATCTTCTAAAATCAAAGTTGATATTAAGGGTAGTGTTAAACATGAAGGTGTATATGAACTTGATAGTAATAAACGAGTAGTTGATGCAATTTCCCTTGCGGGTGGTGCTACTTCCAAAGCTGATTTGTCTGTAACAAATTTAAGCAAAAAATTAAAAGATGAAATGGTAATTATTATTTATACAAAAGAAGAAGTTAAAAATTTTATTAAGGTTAAGGAAGAAGAGGTTTTAAAGAATACACAGTGTATATCAAAAACTCCAGTTAACAATTCTTGTATTGAAGAAAATGTTGATGTGGGTAGCGATAAAAAAAGTAAAATATCTATTAATACTGCCACATTGGAAGAATTACTTACATTGAGTGGAATAGGCGAAGCAAAGGCTAAGTCTATAATAGAATATAGAGAAAAAAATGGAGCATTTACTTCATTAGAAGATTTAACTAAAGTAGATGGAATAGGACAAGCATTGTTTGATAAAATTAAAGAAAATATTTCACTCTAAGTTTATATTCATTGTGTTGATATCTTTGACGATAATAAATTGTATTTATAAAACTTGTATTAAGAAATATAAAAGTGTATATAGTAATGAAACTGAGTTAAATGTTTTAATATCTAAGATAAAGATAAATGATAAGTATTTAATGTTAGATGTAATAGGTGAAGAAAAATTAAAAGCTATATACTATTTCAAAAACAATAATGAGAAAAATGTAGTTCTTGAGAAATTAATGCTTGGTGATAGAGTTTTAATTAAAGGCCGATTAGAAAGACCCAGTAACAATACAAATTTTAATCAGTTTAATTATAAACAATATTTATATAATAATAAAATTTATTATATTTTTAACATAGAAAGTATTTATCTTGTAGAAGGAAACAAAAAACTAACTTATAATATTAAAAATTTTGTTAGTGAAAGAATTGAAAAGTATGATGCTAAAGTATCTTCATATTTAAAGGCATTTATATTAGGGGATACTAGTAGTATTGATAGTTCTATTAAAGAAAATTATAGAATATTAGGTATAAGTCATTTACTTTCTACTTCTGGTATGCATATATCACTTTTCACCGGAATATTGATGTTTCTTTTAAAAAAGATAAACATGAAGGAGTTTATTAGATATTTAATTATATTTGTATTTTTACTGTTTTATATGTTTTTAACAGGGTTTACTCCATCTATTTTAAGAAGTGGAGTTTGCTTTATATTTAATTCTATTAATAAGTTGTTAAAACTTGATGTTGAAAGTATTAATGTATTTATATTTGCTATTTCAATAATTATATTTATAAATCCATTTATTGTTTATAATATGGGTTTTATATTTTCTTCAGTAACAAGCTTTTATTTGATATGTTTTACGTCCATTATAAATAGAAGTAGTGGAATAAGAAAAAGCATAATTATTTCATTTATTGCTAATTTAGCTACATTTCCACTTGTTATATATAATTATTTTGAAATAAATTTACTTGGGGTTATTTACAATATATTTTTAATACCTATTATTTCTCTAGTTATATTTCCACTTTCATTAATATCTTTTGTTATCTTTCCTATTAGTAAAGTTTTATTACTTTTTATAAATGTTGTTGAGCATATTATGAATTGTTTGGTTAAAATTGATTCTGTTTTAATTTTATCAAAGCCTAGTGTTTTACTAATTGTTATCTATTATATTGTAATTACTGTTGTTTTATATTGCCTTAATAAGAATAAAAAAAGAGCTATATTCTTATTTATAATACTGGTTTTTATTCATTACAATAAAAATATGATATTTAAAAGTACATATTTACTAGCGTTAGATGTTGGACAAGGTGATTCGTTTTTGTTTCATAGTAATAACAATACTTTTTTAGTTGATACAGGTGGTAGTTTTTATGATGATAATAATGTTAACTCTACAAAAGTGAGTAATGTGCTTAAGTCTTTAGGTATAAGAAAAATAGATTATATATTTATAACACATGGTGATATTGATCATATAGGTTATTGTAGGAGTTTATTAGATGATTTTAGGATTGGCAAAGTGTATTTTAATATGAATGAATATAATAATAATGAGTTAAGCCTTCAAAAGTTTCTAAAAAAACATGAAATAAAATATGAAAAAATAGGGGAAGCAAAATTTATGATGGGTAAGTTTTTTGTTCAAGCACTAAGCATTGATTTTGATAATGAAAATGATTCTAGTATTATGCTAGCAATAAATGTAGAAAGGTTAAAATTACTTTTTATGGGTGATTGTGGCAAAATAGCAGAAAATTATTTGCTTAAAAATGCAGTGTTAGGAAAAGTTGATATATTAAAAGCTGGACATCATGGAAGTAAGACAAGCAGTAGTAAGTCTTTTATAAATGAGATTAATCCAAAGAATTCCATTATTAGTGTTGGAAAGAATAATCGTTATGGACATCCAAATAAAGAAGTATTAGAAAATTTAGAAGATTCAAAAATATATAGAACAGATCAAGATGGTAGTATTATGTTTAAGATTAAAAATAATAAATTAAAAATAAAAACTTGTAGTTCGTAGAAAGGAGTAGATATGAATTATTATAAAGAGATTAAAAACAAATTAATTGATGATGAAATATATTCAAGAGTAAAAGATTATTCAAAAGAAAAACATACTCTTTTAACATATTATGAGGTTGGAAAGTTATTATTAGAAGCAGGTACAAAATATGGTAATGATATAATTGGTAATTATTCAGAAAAGTTATCAATTGAAGTTGATAAGAAATATAATTCAAGGACTTTAAGAAGAATGCGACAATTATATAAATTTTTTGAAAAACAAAAGTGGTCCCCACTGGGGACCAAATTATCAATTAGTCACATTAGACAATTATTTAGTTTAAATGATAGTAATGAAATAAATTACTATGCTAATCAAATAGAAAAAAGAAATTTGTCAAAAAGGCAATTAGAAGAGATAATTAAAAACAAAGAATATAAAAGATTGTCAGCAGAAACTAAGAAAAAATTAGCACTTGATTATAAGATTGAAATAAAAGATTTAGTACCCAATCCTATATTAATTAGAAATAAAAATAATATTGAGATAATTAATGAAAAAACATTGCATCATTTAATATTAGAAGAAATTGAATTATTTATGAGGGAACTTGGTAGTTCATTTAGTTTTATAGGTAGTGAATATAAAATCAAAATAGGTGACAGGAATCATCATATTGATTTACTATTATTTAATATCAAGTTTAACTGTTATGTAGTAATTGAATTAAAAGTTACTGAGTTTAAAGCTGAATATATATCACAAGTTCAAAAGTATATGAATTATATAGATAAAAACATAAAAGAAATGAGTAACAATAACACTATGGGAATATTAATATGTAAAAGAGAAAATAAATTTGTTATAGAATATTGCTCAGATGATAGAATTGCTGTTAGAGAATATGAATTAGTATGATATTAAAAGAACAGATTGTGCAATCTGTTCTCATTAAATATGTTTTTATTTTGCTCTTCAGTATAATTTTTAAATACAATACTTATAATAACTTTCCTAGACTTTATATCAGAGTGTATCTTAATGAGTTAAATCTTTAAAAAGCTATGAAATGGATTAAAAAATAAGTGAATAGATGATGACGATAAAGTGTTAGAAAGTTATCTACTTAGAAATGCAGTATTAGGAAAAACCAATATATTAAGCAGTAGTAAAATATATAGAACAGATAAGTAAGGAAGCATTATGTTTAAGATTAAAAATAATAAATTAAAGGACCTGTAGTCGTAAAAATGACCATGATGTTGCCATAATTAAGAGAGGAGTAAATATGAATTATTATAATGAGATAAAGAAAAATTTAATAAAATGTGAAATATACGATAAAACTAAGGAATATTCCAAAAATAAGAATAGAGTTATAACATATTTTGAAAACGGGAAATTATTATATGAAGCAGGTAGTATATATGGCAAAAATATTATTAAACAATATTCTGAGAAATTGATGGTTGAAGTTGGTAAAAAATATAATGAAAGAACATTATATAGAATGAGAAAATTTTAAATAAAAGTGTAACATTTGAGATTATTATCCATAATATATAGTGTGACGCTAACGTTAGCGTTTATATAGATTGAGGACTATTGCTAGTCCTCTTTTAATATATAATGTTATTATAAATAAACTATAATTTCTTAACTTTTGGTTTATTTTCTGTTATAAATTTACTTAACTCGTTATTTAAATCAAGCTTTCCTGGATTATTAATTTTACTTATTATTACATTATCTATAAATTCTTTTATATATGGGTATTTATTTTTAATCAGATATTTTCCATGCTCATCATAAAAATTAATTTTTTCTTTATAATATGGATCTAGGTATAATACTAAATCGCCTTCACCTATATATTCATTTATACTATTATTTGTGTACAGCATTATATCATTTTCTTTATCAATTCTAGATAATGAACTATCGGTTATTATGGCACAATTATATATCTTATCAGGCTCTTTATACATATACATTTCATCAAAATCTATTAATGTTACTGATATGTTTCCATTTTCAAAAGTATAATTTTTTCCCTCAAATTCACTAATTAATTTGGCAAGTATTGGTCCTATTTGTTTAAGGCAAAGAAGGAACTATTATAAATTGATTCAAACAACTTACTTCTTTTGTTTATAATATTGCTATATTTTTTTCTGATTTGTTTTTCTTTTAGGCCTTGATACCTATCAAGTGCTTTTAATTTTTCTTCTTTTTCTTTTTCTAAATTTTCTAGTTCCTTTAAGTAATTTTTAAAGATGTTATTTAAATTATCTATTTCTTTTATTATAGCTGGCCCCCTAAAAAGAGTATAACATGTTTTAAATTTTATACTTATATAAATTCATAATGACAAGTATAATAAAAAATTATGATGATTTTATCTATAAAACACTTGAATTTATTACTAAATGTGGTTGTAAGACAATATGCTTAAATGAATATACTTGAAAAAAAGTGAAAAATATGGTAATATGGATAAGTCAATGAGAAAAAGGAATACATTGAGGTGTTGAATAGATGAGTAACGAAAAGAAACTTCGTGATATGCAATATGTTAATATTGTTGAAGATATATTAAATAATAAAGAATTTGGTAAAACTAAAGAAATAGTTCATCATGGTTTAGATAGAATGGGGCATTCACTAAGGGTTTCTTATTATTCTTATAAGATTAGTAAGATTCTTGGACTTGATTATAAAAGTGCTGCTAGAGCTGGACTTTTACATGACTTTTTCTTGCAAAACAATCAAGAAAGCAATTTAAAAGAAAAAGCACAAACATTAGTAAAACATCCACAATATGCAGTAGAAAATGCATCAAAAGAGTTTAGACTTAATGAACTAGAAAAAGATATAATAACTACACATATGTTCCCAGTAGCTCCTAAAATACCAAGATATTTAGAAAGCTGGGTTGTAAACTTAGTCGATGATGCTGTTGCAATCGCTGAGGTTGGTTATAGTGCTAGAAACAAAGTTACATATGCGCTTAACTTTATATTAATTTTTGTTTTTGCTAACCTAAGGTAATCTTAGGTTTTACTATGTTCTCGTAGCTCAGTAGGATAGAGCGGTCGCCTCCTAAGCGACAGGTCGTTGGTTCGATTCCAATCGGGAACACCACTTGATATTAGGGACTGTATAAGTCCTTTTATTATATAATTTTGTATGGATGGTGATAATGTGGATATTGAATATGAATGTAGAGTTTTAGAAATTGACGTTGATAGTTTTATGAAGTTACTAGAAGATAATGGAGATGTTGTACATTAACGTTAAAAAAATTAGAAGACAGAAATAGTATTGAAGGCACTAAAGAACTAGAAATAGAGGTTTCAAGTTTTGAACAAACAGATGCAATACTAAATGAATTAGGATATCATTCAAGAACTTATCAGGAAAATAGAAGAAATTCTTATATTTTAGATGATGTAGAAATTGATATAGATACATGGCCATTAATACCTACATATGCTGAATTAGAAGGAAAAAACAAAGAAGATATTGAAAAATTGATTGAAAAATTAAATTTGGATAGAAATAAGATAACTACATATGATGTAACAAGTATTTATAATGAAATATACAACATAGATGTTATGAAAATTAAGTCGCTTAAATTTAACTAGGTTAGTGTTTATTCACTAATCTTTTTATTATTTAAGATTATAAATCCTATAAAAAATTGATATTGGTAAAATATATATAACTTCTATATAATTATTTTAAATTTAACAACGGGTGTTTAACTCTATTAAATAGGAGGAAGATATGAATATATTTTGCAATACGGAATTTTTAAAAAATGAAATAGAAGAAACAAGAAAAAAAGATATGGAAGCTGAGGTAGAGTGTGAAAGAATAAAGTTTAATAACAGAGTAGTTAGGGAAAGTATGTTTAATACACTTGAGTCATTTAATGATTTAATTGTAAATAATTCAAATTTTAATCTAAATATGATTGGAAACTTCTTATCAAAGTTACTTTCTGTTACTCAAGGTAGGGAATATGAGTTTAAATGTACTAATAATTATATTGAAACTATAGTATATCAAAGTCCATTTCCTAGAAGTGAAAAAGGTTTTTATAATGTTTATTACTTAATACCTAAACTTAGTTTAGAACCACCTAGGGAAGAAAAAATAACCTATGGTGTTGAAGAGTCTTTTTTTGATAAGAATAGTGAGATAATTGTATTAAAAAAAGAAAATATAAATAATAAAGATAATAATATTTGTTTTTATAATAAAAATTGTAATAAAAGTATAAATACTAAAAATATCGATGTAGTTTATCAATTTATAAATGAATTAATAAACTATAGGATAGATAACAATGTGGATGAAATACCAGCTTTTGAAATTGATAACTTTATACAAAAGTATTCCCCACAATTAAAAAAAGTTAAGCATCTTTAACTTTCTTCTTTTCTACTATATCTAATATGTGACTACTTGCCCCTAGGAGTTCTTTTCTTTCACAAGTTTTAAGATGATACTCAATAAATAAATTAAATTCTTCTTCTGATAGAGAATTTATAACATTTCTTATATAATCAGATGGTCCATCTTGTGCGACTATCTTTTTTCTTTTTAATCCTGATAATTTATTATATTTATTAATATCTTCTAATCTAACCATTGAATATAAGTCATCACTTTTTGATTTTATATGAAAATCTTTATCTATTAATTCTTCTTTTATAGAACTTTTTATATATCCATCAATAAAACCATGTTTTATAATACAATACTCATTCATATAGTAACTAATTAGAATAATTCCATCATCTTTTAATATCCTTTTTGCTTCACTTAGTGCTTTTAATTTTTCCTCTTCACTTATTAAATGATACATTGGTCCAAATAAAAGCACTATATCAAATGTTTTATCTTTAAATCTTTTCATATTAAGTGCATTTCCTTGATATGATTTTATATTAGGATTTGCTTTTTTAATATACATTAAGTTATGTTTAACTAGTTCAACTGCAGTTACATCATATCCTTCGTTATGCAAAGCAATAGAGTATTTTCCAGTGCCAGCTCCAACATCAATTATTTTTGGATTCTTTTTTGTTTTTAAATATTTATGAATATATTTCATTGTGGTAATATATTCAACTATACCATGTCTTCTAGTAAGACGTTTATCTTCATTAAATTTATTATAATATTTAATTAAATTTTCTTCATTCATAATATTTCACCAATTTCTAGAGTTTATTATACATTAATAAGAGTAAATATTGTAAAAAATGTTTAAAAAGATTAAAAAATATTATATAATGTAACTAGTTTTGAGGTGAATAAAATGACAAATAAAGATTTAGCTGATTTAATATTTCCAAATTTAGAGCATGATGTTGAATATTATGAAGCACTATATCCAGAAAGAAATTTAAAAGAAGGAGAGAAAGTAACAAGATTTGCGCCATCTCCAACGGGGTATTTACATATAGGTGGTTTTTTTCAAGCACTTATAGATTATGTGTTAGCTAAAAATTCTAATGGTATTTTCTACTTAAGAAATGAAGATACAGATAAAGCAAGAGAAGTTGATACTGCAGTAGAACTTATAATGAAGACTCTAAATCAATATGGGCTAGTACCAGATGAGTATGAATATGAAGGAAAAATAGTTGGAGAATATGGTCCATATATTCAAAGTGAGAGGAAAGAAATATACCATGCTTATATAAAAAGATTAATTGAAATTGGTAGGGCTTATCCTTGTTTTTGTACAAGAGAAGAATTAAATGAAATGAGGCAAAAGCAAGAAGAAAGAAAAAAAAGAACTGGTTATTATGGATCATATGCTAAATGTAGAAAGTTAAGTGTTGAAGAACAAATAGAAAAGATAAAAGCAAATACTCCATATGTTATAAGATTTAGATCTAATGGAGATTTTGATAATAAAATAGTATTTGAGGATTTAGTAAAGGGTAGATTAAGTTTAAGTGAGAATGATATAGATGATGTAATAATGAAAAGTGATAATATGCTTCCTACTTATCATTTTGCTCATGTTGTAGATGATCATTTGATGCATACTACTCATGTTGTAAGAGGAGAAGAATGGTTACCTAGTGTTACTAAACATATTGAAATGTTTAAGGCTTTTGGTTTTAAGCCACCTAAATATATTCATACTCCATTAATAATTAAAAGAGATGGAGACTCTGTAAGAAAAATAAGTAAGAGAAAAGACCCAGAAGCATCTATGAGTTATTATACAGAGAAAGGATATCCAGAAGAAGCAGTAATTGAAGCACTTATGACTATAATTAATTCTAATTATGAAGAGTGGCATACTAATAATCCAGATAAAACATTTAGAGATTTTACTTTTTCTCCGAAGAAAATGTCATCTTCAGGAGCATTATTTGACTTAGAAAAATTAAATAATATATCACGTGATGTAATATCTAAAATGACTAAAGAGGAATTATTAGAAAGATCACTTAATTGGGCAAATAAGTTTGATGAAGAACTAAAAGAGTTAATTGAAAAAGACAAAGAATATTATATGAATATAATTAATATAGAAAGATGTCAAAAAAAGCCTAGAAAAGATTATGAGACTTACTCTGATATAAAAAATTATATTTGGTATATGTATGATGAGTTGTTTATAAAAGAAGATAAAACTTATGAATTCAATGGAATAGATATAGAAGAAGTAAGAAATGTATTAAAGACTTATTTTGATAAATATTATGATGCTTCATTTGATAAGGATACTTGGTTTAATAAAATGAAAGAGGCAGCAGAAGAAATGGGATATTGTGCTAATATGAAAGAGTATAAGCTAAATCCCAATAATTATAAAGGTAGTATTGCCGACTTTAGTATGATTATTAGGGTAGCTTTAACTACTAAAACAACAACTCCAGATTTATATGAAATAATGAAATTATTAGGTACAGATAGAATTAAGGAAAGAATCGCGCTTATTTAGGCGTGATTTTTTAATGACTAAATGTGACTAATTTCGACATTTTTTATTGCCATGAACTTGTATTTATTATATACTTAATATGGTGATAGTATGAAGATAGTTAAGAGGATAATATTCTTATTAGTGGTTTTTTTAATAAACTTGCCTTTAGTTAGTGCACTTAGTGTTGATAGTACTGAACTTACAGTGGCAAAAGGAGAAAAGTCAACAGTTAATGTGTATGCTGATTTAAAAGAAGAAACAACTAAGGTTAGTTTTTCACTTGTATATACTACTTATGATGTACCAGCTACTTTTAAAGCGGAAGAAGGTATTACACTTAAAACTAATACAACTAAGAATACATTAACATTTAGTGAAGCACAAAAGGGACAAGTTAAGTTAGGAACTATTGAGATTTCTATTTTAAAAAGTGCAAAAGCAAATAAAGGAACAATAAGACTTAATAGTGCAACTGCAACATCAAAATCTGGTAATATTTCTAAATTAGATCCAGTAGAACTTACAGTTACAATTGGGACAAGTACTAATAATAGTACTAGTGTAAAAGAGAGTAATCTATTAAAAGAAATAACTTCAAAGATAGTTAATATAGATTTAAAAGATAATGTATATACATATGAAGTTAATGTTAAGGAAGATGTTAAAGAACTTGATTTAGTTGCAGTACCAAAAGATGAAAAGTCTAAGATTGTAATATCAAGTCAAAAAATAAGTGAGTTAAAAGATGGTAAAATAATTATTAATGTTACATCGCCTTCAAATACAAAAGAAGAATATACAGTAAAAGTTAATGTGTTAAAAACAGATAAAGTAGAAATTGATAAAGAAGAATTTAAAGCTGATTCTTCATATAAAGGGAAATGGGTAGTAATAATAATTGCTTCAGTAGTAGCTTTATTGTTTGGGTTTACCCTTAGCAAGAAAGAAGGTAAGTAGGATGTATTCAAAGTATATTAAAAGAGTTTTAGATGTTTTGTTTTCGGTAGTGCTTTTAATATTATTATCTCCTATTTTCTTGGTAGTAGCAGTTGCGATTAAATTAGATTCAAAAGGACCGGTAATATTTAAACAAATTAGAAGTGGTAAGAATGGTGTACCATTTAAACTCTATAAATTTAGAAGCATGAGTGCAAGTAATGATGTTTATAATTCAAGTGAAGAAGATCAGGTAACTAAAGTTGGTAGAGTTATTAGAAAATTATCTTTAGATGAACTTCCACAACTTATAAATATAATTAAGGGTGATATGACTTTTATTGGACCTAGACCTTGGATTTTAGAATATGCAGAAAATTTTAATAAGCATCAAATGAGAAGATTAGATGTGTTGCCTGGCATAACTGGTCTTGCTCAATGTAGTGGTAGAAATAATCTTAGTATTAAAGAAAGAATTAATATAGATATATATTATGTTAAACATGTTTCATTTAAAATGGATGTAATGATTGCTTTAAAAACTGTTAAATGTATATTAAAAAGAGAAGGTTTTAGTAATAGTAAATCTGCAATACATGATGAGATTAAAGCACTTTATAAACAAAATAATCCTAAGAGAAAAGAATATTATAAGTTTAACTATAAAGATATGAAAAAGAAAAAAGAGGTTACTCCAGATACTATGTCAAATTTAAATTTAGCTGAAGAGTTAGATGATTCATTATTAGTAGGGAGTGGTGCTTGATGAAAAACGAAAAAGTAAGTATTATTATTCCTGTTTATAATGCTTCTCTTTTTTTAAATGATACAATTAAAACAATACAAGATCAAACCTACGATAATTGGGAGGCAATTTTTGTAAATGATTGTTCAAAAGACGATTCGGTATCAATAATTAAAAAAGCACAAAAAGCAGATAAAAGAATAACACTGTTAGAAAATAAAAAAAATAGTGGGGCAGCCATAACAAGGAATAATGGTATAAAATATGCAACTGGCAGATATATTTGCTTTTTAGATGCAGATGATTTATGGGATAAAAACAAATTAAAAAAACAGCTTAAATTTATGAATGAGAGAAAATCTGCTTTTTCATTTACGGGGTATGAATTTGCAGATTCTGACGGTATTCCTAATGGCAAAAAAGTATTTGTACCTTCTAAAATAAATTATAGACAAGCATTAAAAAACACAACTATATGGACAAGTACGGTTATGCTTGATATGTCTATGTTAAAAAAAGAAAATATATATATGCCAAACGTAAGACGAGGTCAAGATACTGCGACTTGGTGGAAAATCTTGAAAGTGATTGAGAAAGCAGACGGATATAATGAAATATTATCTTATTACAGAAGGACATCAGAAAGTTTATCTGCTAATAAGATTAAGGCATTAAAAAGGACTTGGAACTTATATAGAAATGTTGAACATTTGAGTTTAATAAGAAGTTTATATAACTTTACATGGTATTGTTTTAATGCAGTTAGGAGAAGAATATAATGTTATCGCGAATCAAAAACTATATAAAAAAATGGGATTGGCTTGGTTGTGTACTAAAAGTAATAAATATTAAATATGATGCATTTATATCGAGGTTTTATAGCGAAGATAAGTATATAATAAGACAATATAAAAAGAGAACAGGTAAGAAATTAAATTTAGAAGATCCAAAAACTTTTAATGAAAAAATTCAATGGTTAAAACTTTTTTACAAAAATCCTATAATGCATGATTGTGTTGATAAATATGAAGTCAGAAAAATTGTAAAGAAAAATATTAAAGATGATATTTTAGTAAAAAATTATGGTATATGGGACAAATTTGATGATATTGATTTTGAAAAGCTTCCTGAAGAATTTGTATTAAAGTTAACTAATGGAAGTTCATTTAATTATATTTGTAAAAATAAATCAAAAAAAGAAATACGCAAAATGCGAAGAAGATTTAAAATGTGGCAAAAGGTTGATTATTATAAATATGCTAAAGAATGGGCATATAAGGGTGTAAAAAACAGAATAATATGTGAAGAATTGTTAAAACCATCAGATGGTGTTCCACCAGAAGATTATCGCTTTTTTTGTTTCAATGGAAAAGTGGAATTCTTTTCTGTTGATTATGACTCAGTTATAAACGGAATAAAAACATCAGATTATAAAAGAAATGTTTATGATAAAAGTGGAAATAAAATAGATGCAAGAATTAAATATCCAAATAAAGAGGAAATTACCACTGAAAAAAATCCACTTATTAAAAAAATGATAAACTATTCAGAAATATTATCAAAGAATTTCCCACATGCACGAATTGACTTTTATTGCTTTGATGGAAAGATATATTTTGGTGAAATCACGTTTTATCATGCTTCTGGGTATCAAAAAATTATGCCTGAAAAATTTGATATTAAATTGGGTAATTTGATTCAACTAGAGAAGATAAAAAAGGCAGGACAATGTGCTGATGAAAAAAATTAAGATTTTATATATAATTAGTAATATAGCATGTAAAAGTGGCGTTTCAAGTTCTGTAATGAATTATTATAGAAGGATTGATCACAAAAAATTCCAAATTGATTTTTTGCTATTTAAAAAGTATGATGAATCATATGAAAAAGAATTAGTCGAAAATGGTAGCAATATATATTATATAAATTCAAAATATAGCATATTCGATTATTTCAACATAAAAAAAGAAATTAAACATTTTTTTAAAAGACATAAGTATGATATTGTTGAATTACATTCTCCAACATTATCATATTTAGTTGCCGATCAATTAGATAAATTTAATGTTCCAAATAGGATAATTCATACTCATTCTACAATAATGTCTTCTAATGTTGTAAAAAACTTGATTAATCATATATTAAATTTTAATTGCTTAAAGTACTTTAATGTTTATTTTTCCTGTTCAAGCAAGTCTGGAAGTTATTGGTATAACAATCAAATAATAAATTCTGACAAATATTTTTTAATATTAAATGGTATAGATTTAACAAAATATAAACATGATGATGATAAAGGGGAAAGCATTAGAAAAAAATTAAATATTAAAAATAATAAAACAGTGGCTTTTGTTGGTAGAATGTCAAAAGATAAAAATATTTCATTTTTAAGTAAAATAGTCAAAAGTACAATAGATAAAGATAAAAATATAAAATTTATATTTATTGGTGATGGTAATGAATTAAATAAATTAAAGAATTCCACTAAAAAATATAACAATAATGTAATTTTCTTAGGATTAAGAAACGATGTTAATGAATTACTAAGTGCATTTGATATGGTTATACTTCCTTCAAAAAGAGAAGGAATGCCTATGGTATTGATAGAGGCTCAAGCAACTGGTGTTACTTGTATTGCATCTGATACTATTACTCAAGAAGCTAATATAGGATTGGTATCATTTGTTCCTCTTATTAAAGATAAATGGGTAGAAGCAATATTAAGTGCAAAGATGAACGCTGATATTGATGAAAGTCGTATTAATAGGCAAAAATTTGATATACAAAATTGCACAAAAGAATTAGAAAAAATATATATTGATTTATTTAAGGGAAGTGAAGTTTAGTGGTATATAAGTTCTATAGACTTGAAAATTTTTTATATAGGATTAAATTAATTCCTTTAGCTATTATAGTCAGAGCTCTTATGAGAATAATATTTTCTTGTGATATACCATATAAAGCAGTGATTGGAAAAGGTACTACTTTTCCTCATTTAGCTTTGGGAGTTGTAATACATGAACGAGCAAAAATAGGTAACAATTGTAAAATATTGCAAGGTGTTACTATTGGTGGTAGAGCCGGTTATAATGAAGTTCCAATAATTGGTAACAATATTTTGGTGGGTGCCAATTCTACAATAATGGGTCCAATAAAAATAGGTGATAATAGTACAATTGGTGCAGGTAGTGTGGTTTTGCATGATGTTGATGAAGGAGATGTAGTCGCTGGAGTACCGGCAAAATCAATAAAAAAAATAAATAGAGAAAGGTGATAATATGTATAGTTTAGCATTATTGGCATTTTTTTGTTCGCCAATTATTTCAATATTAGTATGTATGATTTTTATGATGTTTTCAAAAAAGTCATATTTATACTGCATATTAATTGCGATAACGCTTTCTATTGTTGCTTTTTTCTTTACTCCTCCACCTTCATATGATTTATATAGAATTTTTGAAAAAATAGAATGGTTTAAGAATATGAATATTCTTGAATTTTTAAAAATATATTCATCAAATCTCGAAATTGGTTTTAACTTTGTTTTATTGTTAATTGTTAAGAACCTTAACAAACATTTTGTTCCAATGATTTTTTCGTTGATTGGATATTTGATAATGTTTTATATAATTTGTGATTATTCGAAAATTAAAAAAATTTCTTCTTCAAAAACAGCATTTATAATAATTGTCTTTTTGTTGTCTTATCAACATATGTATTTAATTAGTGGCATAAGAAATTTTATAGCTATAATATTCTTTGTTTTATTATTATATATCGAAAAAATTAAGAAAAAAGAAAATATAATTACTCACATATTATATATTATTCCGCTACTTTTTCACAATTCTATGTTTGTATTTATATTGTTTAGATTATTAATAGAGTTTAAAGATAAAATATCAGAAAAAATCGTTGCATTTGTTTCTGCAATTACTTTATTTGCTCCATTTTTAATATTAAAAATATTGGAATTATTTAATAATAATAGTGTTATGTTTAATATCTATACTAAATTTAATGGATATATAAACAATAATTCGAAATTTTATCAGTTTTTGATTGTTGCAAGCATGATATTACAATTATTTATGTATGCATATACCTTTTTTTACACAAAGAAAGTTGGCTTGGCAAATACTAAATTTCATCAATATACAAAATATATGATAATATTAGCAATTAGTCTTATACCTTATCCTGTACTATTTGATAGAGTATTAGTTTTATTATCATGTTTAACTGTTGTTACTTTAATAGACTATGTTGATTCTATAAGCTCTATTAATAAGTATAACAAATTTTTTTGCTATTTGATGATATTAATAATTACAATGTTTTTATTTAGAAATCAGGTACATAATTATTTCTATGATATTAAGTCAGCAATCAATATAGTTGCTAACAATAACCTATATAATTTATTAAAACTAATGGGGGTGATTAAATGATAAGCGTAATTATTCCAACATATAAGCGCAGCGAAAATTTAGCAAATGCAATAGAGAGTGTTTTAAGTCAAAATGGTGACTTTGAACTTATTGTAGTTGATGACAATGATCCAAATACTGAGTATAGAAAAGCAAATGAAAAATTGATTGAAAAATATATAGATAATAGTAGATTTACTTATATTAAGCATAATAAAAACAAAAATGGTGCAGCTGCAAGAAATACTGGTATAAACGCTTCAAAAGGTGACTATGTAACTTTTCTAGATGATGATGATATATTTTGTGATAATAGAATAAAAAAAGTTGAGGAAGTAATAAAAAAGGAAAATCCAGATTTTATATGTACTGGAATAATAATTAAAAAAAATGGGATTGTTGAAAGAAACATTGTACCAAATTTAAGTAAAGATATTACCAAATTACAAATAGATTTGTTAAATCAAAAGTCTTTTTTTGGAACCGGAAGTAACATTATATGTAGAAAAGAAATTGTTACTAAAATCAAAGGCTTTGATGAAAAATTTAGAAGAAATCAAGATATTGAGTTTGCAATTAGAGCTCTTGATTATGCAAAAAAAGTAAAATGTATTCCAGAACTATTAGTAATTAAAAATGTAGATGATTATATGAATGTTCCAACCTTAAAAGTTATGATGGAAACTAAAAATATGTTTTTAAATAAATTTTCATATATATTAGACAAACTTCCTAAAAATGAGAAAAAAGAAATTATTAAAAATAATTATTCAGAGTTGTTAAAGGTTGCCCATTTAAGAGGTGATAGAAATGATATTAGAGAATGTAAAAAATATTTAAAGTCAATTAATCAATATTCAATAATTGATGATATAAAAATCCAACTAAAAATCACAATAAAAGGTCTTTATTTAACAAAAAAAATAAGGAGCTTGATAAAAAAATGAAAAAAGTTTGTTTTATGATGCCTACAATTTTTAATATTGGAGGAGAGCAGAGAGTTGTTTCTGTATTGTGCAATGCATTGAATAAAAGAGGATATAAAGTATCTGCTTTACTTTTTGATAATAGATTTGAAGAAAACTATGAATTATATAATTTAAATAAAGATATAAATATTAAATATGTAGATGGGTATCAAGGTTTTAGTAGAAGACTATGTAGAAAAGTAAGAAATTTAAATAGTAAATATGGATTTTTAAAGAAATTAAATTATATAAATAAATTTTTGGTAAGGCATAGTTTTCCATTTGAAAATGTTGTGAGTCAGCTAGAAAAGATAAAACCAGATATTTTAATTGGTGTAGCTGGTGAATTTAATTTACTTGCATGTTTATTAAAAGATGTTTTCCCAGAAATAAAAATCATTGGATGGCAGCATAGTAGTTTTGATGCATATTTTAACACCAAAGGTAGAAGGCATTATAATGAAAAAGGCTTTTTTGTTGATATGGTAAAAAAACTGGACAAATATATTGTTTTAACAAAAAGTGATAAGCAAAAGATGAAGGAAACATTTAACATTGATGCTACATGTATATATAATATAAAAAGCTTTAACTGCATGAAAAAATCTAATTTATTATCTCATCAATTCATAAGTGTTGGAAGAATGGACAAAGTAAAGGGATTTGACTTGTTAATAGAAGCATATAATGAATTTTACAAAAATAATCCAGCTAGCGATTGGAAATTAGTTATAATAGGTGATGGTGATGAACGAGAATGTTTGGAAAAGCTTATAAAGGCATATAACTTAGAGAAGCGTGTTTTTTTACCAGGGTATAGTAACAATGTTATAGGCTACTATCTTAACAGTTCGATTTATATAATGTCATCAAGATGGGAAGGCTTCCCAATGGTATTAAGTGAATGCATGGAACTAGGTTTACCAATTGTTTCTTTTGATATAGATGTAATGAAGGAGTTTATATCAAATGGAAATGATGGAATTTTGGTAGAAAAAGGAAATATACATGATTTGGCTAATGCAATGAAAAAAGTATCAGAGGATGTAAGACTCAGAAAATTTATTGCAAAAAACGAAGCTAAAAAAATAAAAGAACTATCAGAGGATAATATATTAGAGCAATGGGAGCAAATATTTAAGGAGTTTGAAGGCAATGAGAACAGAAAAATCTATTAAAAATATTAAATATTCACTTATAGGACAGATTTCGGCGATAATTATATCCTTAATGTCAAGATTCTTTTTTCTAAAAATTTTAAATTCTACATATCTTGGAATAAATGGTTTGTTTAGTAATGTGCTTACAATGCTATCATTTATAGAGTTAGGAATAGGACCGGCTTTAACATTTTCTTTGTATGAGCCTTTAAAAAATAACGATAAAGAAAAAGCTAAAACTTTATTAAGAATTTTTAAAAAAAGTTATATTATTATTGGTAGTATAATTATTATATTTGGTTTTTTAATAACACCATTGTTGCCAAAGCTGGTAAAAGATTTAAATAGTATACCAAGAATTAATTTAATATATTGGTTATTTGTAATAAATACTGGAGTGTCTTACTTTGGATCTTACAAAAAAACTTTTTTGCTTAGTGATCAAAAAGGATATATAACTTCAAAAATACATTATATATTATATTTTTTAATGAATTTAACTCAAATAGCACTTTTGTATATAACTCATAGCTTTATAATATATTTAATAATTCAAATAGTATTTACTATATTTGAAAACATTTTAGTGGCTATCTATATTAGTAAAAAAGATGAATATGGTTATTTAAAAGAAACAAATGTGAAGTCATTAGATTCAAAAACTAAGGGTAGCATAAAAAGAAATGTTAAGGCTACAGTTATTCATAAATTTGGTTCTGTTGTTGTAACTGCAACTGATAATCTAATATTATCTAGATATGTTGGAATTGTAGCAGTAGGTTTATATTCAAATTATTACTTAATAATTAATAATATTCATAAGATTTTAAAGCAAACATTTAACTCTACAATAGCATCAGTTGGAAATTTGGGTGCAGAAGGTAATAAAGAAAAAATTTTTGAAATTTTTAAACATGTGAACTTTATTAATTATTATTTGAATTCTTTATGTGGAATTTTGATGTTAGTACTATTTCAAGATTTTATAGCACTTTGGCTTGGGAAAAATTATTTATTTGATTTTTCTATAGTTGTTGTTTTGATTCTTTGTTTTTATTTTACGGCCGCTAGAACTAGTGTATTATTATTTAAAGAAGCTCTTGGTTTATACTGGCAAGATAGATATAAAGCATTCTTTGAAGCTATAATTAACTTAGTGGTTTCTATAATTTTGGCAAAAAAAATAGGCGTTATTGGTGTTTTTATAGGAACTTTAATAAGTACATTAACAACTTGTTTTTGGATAGAACCTTATGTTTTATTTAAGGATGGATTAGACAAAAAAAGCACATGGTATTTCAAGGATATATTTTGCAAAACATTATTAACTTGTATAATTGCAGTTATTTGCTTATTTGGTTGTAGCTTTGTAAAAAAAGTTTCACTAGTTGGATTTGTAATTAAATTCATTATAAGTTTTATTATAATTAATCTTATATATTATGTTTTATACAAGAATTCTCCTGATTATAAATATATTGAATCAATTATAAAAAACAAATTAATAAAGAAGGGAGTAAAAAAATGAAAGTAAAAGATAATGCTTCTAAAATGACTAAAAAACTAATTTGTCATATATCACCAGTTTTATTATCTAAAATTCTTTTTTTCCATAAATATAAAAAGAAATTAGACTTGGATAATCCAAATTTATTTAATGAGAAGCTCATGTATCTTAAAATTAAAAACTATGACAATAATCCTAATGTTTGGAAATGCTCAGACAAATATTTGGTAAGAGAATATGCAAAAAATCATGGGGTAAAGGAAGATAATTTACCTAATTTGATAGGTACATATACTAATGCAAACGAAATAAATTTTAATGATTTACCAGATAAGTTTGCATTGAAGTGTACACATGGTTGTGGTTTTAATATAATATGTGCGGATAAAACAAAAATTGATACGAAGGATATAACAAAAAAACTAAATAAATGGTTAAAAAACAAGTTTGGATATGAGGGTGCTGAAACTCATTACACACATATTAAGCCTATAATTATTTGTGAGGAATATTTGAATTTTGAAAATGATTTGCCAAATGACTATAAAGTATATTGTTTTAATGGGGTACCTAAAATAGTATTAGTCTGCAGTAATAGAGCAAAAAAATTAAAGTTGAATTTTTTTGACTTAAAGTGGAATGAGTTGATGATAGGTAAATGTGAATACAGAAACACAAAAAAAATCGAAAAACCATTACATCTTGATGAAATGATAGAAATTTCTAAAAAGGTTTCAAATGACTTTCCATTTGTAAGAGTTGACTTTTATGAATATGGTAATAAAGCGATAATGGGGGAAATGACTTTTACTCCTGCTGCATGTTTAGCAAACTACTATACAGAAGAAGGAGAAAAATACTTGGGATCATTGTTAGAAATAAATTTAGAAGTGAAAGGAAAAAAATAAATGAAAATAGCTGTAGCAGGAACTGGTTATGTTGGTTTATCACTTGCAACATTACTAAGTGAAAAAAATGAAGTAGTAGCATTAGATGTTATACCGGAGAAAGTTGACAAAATCAATAACAGAATTTCTCCAATAAAAGATGATTATATTGAGGATTTTTTCAAAAACAAGATATTGAATCTAAAAGCAACTTTAGATTTTAAAGAAGCATTTCAAGATGCTGAATATATAATCATTAGTACTCCTACAAATTATGATGATGTGACTAATTATTTTGATACATCTAGTGTAGAGGATATAATAGAAAAAGTAATTTCTGTGGGAACTAATACCACTATGATTGTGAAATCGACTATTCCAGTTGGTTTTATAGATAGTATGAAAGCAAAATATCATATTGATAATATTATTTTTTCACCAGAATTTTTAAGGGAGGGTAAAGCATTATATGACAATTTATATCCATCTAGAATAATTGTCGGTGAAAAAAGCGAACGTGCTGAAAAATTTGCAAATCTATTAAAAGATTCAGCATTAAAAGATGATGTAGTAATTAAATATATGAACAATACTGAGGCAGAAGCGGTTAAATTATTTGCTAATACTTATTTAGCACTAAGAGTATCATATTTTAATGAATTGGATACTTATGCTGAATTAAAAGGCTTAAACACTAAAGATATTATTGAAGGAATTGGCCTTGATCCTAGAATTGGGGACCACTATAATAATCCATCATTCGGATATGGGGGCTATTGCTTGCCAAAAGATACTAAACAGTTGCTTGCTAACTATGATCAGGTTCCACAAAATATTATTGAGGCTATAGTTAAATCAAATGACACTAGGAAAGATCATATTACAGACATGGTGTGCAAAAAAAATCCAAATGTTGTTGGAATATATAGATTAACTATGAAAACAGATTCTGATAATTTTAGAGCAAGTGCAATTCAAGGCATTATAGAAAGACTTAAAAAGAAAAAAATGAGTATTGTGATATATGAGCCTACTTTAAATGAAGAAATTTTTAATGAATGTAAGATAATTCATGATTTAGAAGAATTTAAAAATATATCTGATATCATACTTGCTAATAGACTGGATGATAATTTAAAACAGGTATCTAAAAAAGTTTATACAAGGGATTTATATTCAAGGGATTAATAATTAGTTTCATAAAATTTAGTTATATTATCTATCATAAATATATATTAGACAATTATATTGCTCTAATATATATTTTATTTATGGAGGTAATTATGTTTGAGGTTTTAAAGGAAAGTAATTCTAATTATGTAAACTATTGTAATGAAGTTAGTGAATTGTATAAAGAAAAGTATATGACGTTGGATAAATTAGAACAAGATTATAGGCACAATAAAAGTAAATATTATAATAGATATAATTCTATTAAAAATGAGGTTATTAAAAATTATAATAGTAGGGAAGATGCATTAAAGTATAAGAATATTGATATGCTTAATACAAGGGAATTATATATACAATGTATATGTAGGAATTCCTCTTTTGATTTAAAAATTATCGGTCCTTCTCTTGCTAGGGTTATGAGCTATATCAAAGAAAGCAATTATGAGTTCAATGAAGAGGCTGTTTTAATTGATACAGTTTGCTACGGAGGAAGATTTTTAGACAAAATTTTGGAAACAAAAAAAGAAGAGTTTGTATGTGGATATATATCAAAAGATGGAATGTTTCCTAAACAGGAATATCCAATTGAATATAATGATTCTTTACATACTTTATTTAGAAAAGATGATCTTTTATTGTATGAGAGTAGAAAAACAAACGCAAAAGAACATATTGTAAGGTTTTATGATGAGTTCTGTGGTTCAATGGTAAGTTATTGCCCAAAAGAATTACAAGATTTTGTTGATGAACTAATTAAATATAAATTGGAAACTGGTGAAGAATTAACAGCTGTGAAATGTGATGAACTTGCTGATTTATATATATCAAAATTGAAAGATGATAAGTCTAAGGTTTTAACTAAGTAATTAAATCGAGTATTTTTTAATTGGTGATTTATAATCGCCAATTTTTAAATTTACTTAAAAATATATTTTTTATAGAAAAACTTGTTGTATTATGTTATACTAGAATAAATCTAGAATAAAGAGGTGTAATAAGTGGAAGAAATCGATTTAAAGGAGTTATTCAATTTTTTCAAAGGTAAGATAGGTTTTATAATAACAATTACCGCAGCAGTATGTATTTTAGGCAGTATATATGGATTTTTAATTCAAAAGCCAATGTATCAATCATATACTACCGTAATATTAGGTAGTTCTACTACTACGTCAAATGGTATTACACAAAATGATGTAACACTTAATAAAAATTTGGTTAGTACATATGCAGAGATAGTTAAATCTAAAAGAGTACTTAATCAGGTTATAAAAGAGTTAGAACTTGATACTAGTTATGAATCTCTTGTTAATGAGATTTCTGTTAGTTCTGTTAATGAAACTGAAATAATTAAAATTACTGTATCTGATAGAGATGCTGTTAGAGCTAAAAATATAGCTAATGTAACTGCTAATTCATTTGCTAAAGAAGTAATTGATTTATATAAGATGAACAATGTTAGTATATTAGATGAAGCAACAGTTGCAACTTCTCCATACAATATAAATGTTGTTAAACAACTTATTATATATGTTATGGTTGGACTTGTACTAGGATGTGGAATTTCATTTGTTATATTCTACTTTGATAGAACAATTAAATCAGTTGAGCAAGTTGAACAAAAAATTAAGCTTCCAATATTAGGTAGTGTTCAAATGTATGGCAAAGGTGGTAGAAAATAATGAAAGATGAATTAATCGTATTTAGTAAACCAAAATCAAACATTAGTGAAGATATAAGAACAATAAGAACAAATTTAAAGTTTACTGCAAATGATGATGCTAAAGTATTACTTGTTACTAGTTCAGTACCTGGAGAAGGAAAGAGTTTTATAAGTTCTAATTTAGCTGCGGCTTTTGCTCAAACAGGAGAAAAGGTTCTATTAGTTGATGCAGATTTACGCCTTGGAAGAGTACATAAAATATTTAATCAATCTGCTGCTAAAGGATTTTCAAATATGTTAATATCAGGAACTAGTGAAGATCTTCCTGAATATATAAAGAAAACTACTATACCAAATTTGTATATAGTATCACGTGGTACTGTTCCACCAAACCCTAGTGAACTTTTAAACTCTTCTAGCTGTAAGAAGTTAGTAAATATATTTAGAGAAAATTTTGATAGAGTTATATTTGATGGAGTTCCTGTTAATGGACTTCCTGATTCACTAGTACTAGCAAATCTAGTTGATAGAGTTATAATAGTTACAACTATAGGGTATACTTCAATTGATGAATTAAATCAAACTAAAAAAGCATTAGAACAAATTGATGCTAATATCGCAGGGGTTGTTGTAAATAAAGCTCCTACAACAAAAAGGGGTAAATATTCTAATTACTATGAGTAGGTGAAATAATGACAGATATACACTCACATTTAATATATGGAATAGATGATGGAGCAAGGAGTTTAGAAGAATCTATAGAACTTATTAAAAAATTAAGTTCTATAGGCTTTGATAATCTTATAATAACTCCTCACTATATAGAAGATAGTGAATATAGTGCTTCCAATGAAATAAAGGAAGAAAAGCTTGAAATAATAAGAGATGAGCTTAAGAAAAATAATATTAATGTAAATATATTTATTGGGAATGAGATATTTATAAATGAGAATATAGTAAATTTGGTAGAGGATGGATATATAGAAACCCTAGGAGATACTAATTGTTTACTCATTGAACTTCCATTTCATAATAAAATAATAGGACTTCTTGATATTATCTCTGAAATTAAAAGCGCCGGTTATTTACCAATAATTGCACATCCTGAAAGATATACTTATTTTCAAGATGATTATAGTTTGGTTGATGAATTAAGAGGCGAAAAAGTACTATTTCAATGTAATTATACTAGTATAATTGGTAGATATGGAGATAGTGCTGAAAAGCTTTTAAAATATATGCTTAAACATAGATACGTAGATTATCTTGGAACTGATTTACATAGAGTTGATAGGACAACACTTATTGATAATTGGAAGAAAATAGATAAATTGTTTAATAAAGTAGCTGGTAAAGACTACTATGAAAAAATAAAAAGAAATTGTGACTTTTTAGTCAGTTAGGTGGTTATTATGAAAAAGAAAAATATTATAGGAATAATTGCAGGAATACTATTATTTATTGTTACAACTATATTTATAGTTATACTTAAGAAGATTGATGTAATACCAGATAAATATTTTATGTTACTAGTTGCAACTTGTTATATTGTAACTATAATAACAGATATTTTCTTGTTTATATCTTCTGATAATATTGTTTTTAAACTATTTAAAGGCCTTGCTTATATAGTTACTATACTTATGATAGTTGGTTATTCATGTGGAATATATTATTTAAATAAAACAACACATTTTATGAATAATTTAAATACTATAAAAAAAGAAATTACAAGTTATTATATAATTGTAATGAAAGAATCTAAATACGATGAGATATCTGATTTATATGGTAAGAATTTAACGTATTATGAAGGAACTAGCCAAGAAGTATTATCTAAAATAAGACTAGAACTTAATTACTCTACCGTTAAGAATATTGATTCTTTAAAAGATAGATTATATACTGCTAAGACTGATTCAATATTAGTAAGTGATCTAATAAAAGAAGATTTAGAAGAAAAATATACTGATTTTAGTGAAAGAACAAGAGTTCTTAAAACAATAGATATAACTAAGGATGTTGAAGATATAACTAAAAAGGTTAGTATTAAAAATACATCATTTAATGTATTAATTAGTGGAATGGATTCTTATGGAACAATTAATAAAACCACAAGAAACGATGTTAATATGATTGCGACAATTAATCCTAATACTAATAAAGTATTATTAACATCAATACCAAGAGATTATTATGTTCAATTACATGGTAAAACAGGTTATAAAGATAAATTAACTCATGCTGGTATATATGGAATTAATACTGTAGTTCAAACTATAGAAGATTTATTTGGAATAGATATAAACTATTATGTAAGAGTAAACTTTACTACAGTTGAGTCACTTGTTAATACAATTGGACCAATTGAAATATATTCTGATAAGGCAATGAGTTTAGATGGATGTAAATATGTAGTTGGTACTAATACAGTTAATGGTAAATGTGCTCTACGTTTTGCAAGAGAAAGACATTCATACGTTGAAGGTGATAATCATAGAATTAAGAATCAACAAGAAGTAATAAAAGGAATATTCAATAAACTATCAAAGAGTGCAATGGTAGTAACTGATTATACATCAATTCTTGACTCTTTAGATGGTAAATTTGCAACTAACATGGATATGAAGGATATAACTGCATTTATTAAATATGAATTAGAAGATATAACTAAATACGAAATACTTGATACTCAAGTAACTGGTACTGGTTCTATGGAACTTACTTATTCATATCCACATCAAAAGTTATATGTTATGTTTCCAAGTGAACAGAGTGTAGAGAGCGCTAAAGAATATATAAATAAAATATCTAATGAAAAATAGGAGGGTTTATGACATTAGTTATATTAGCTGCTGGTATGGGAAGCAGATTTGGTGGTTTAAAGCAAATTGAACCTGTAGGTAAAAATGGTGAATTCATTATTGATTATTCAATATATGATGCCATTAAATGTGGTTTTACTAAGGTAGTATTTATAATTAAAGAAGAGAATTATGAAATTTTTAGAGAAACAGTTGGAAAAAGAGTAGAGGTTAAAATTAAGGTGGAATATGTTTTTCAGAAAAATGATAATGTTCCTGCTGGTATTAATATCCCTATCACCAGAGTTAAACCTCTTGGGACAGCACATGCAATCCTTTGTTGTAAGGATGTAGTAAATGAACCATTTGCCATAATAAATGCTGATGATTTTTATGGATTTGATGCCTATAAAGTAATATCAGAATTTTTAAGGGAAAACAATAATAGTAATTGTTATGCAATGGCAGGATATTATGTTGGAAATACTATAACTGAAAATGGTGCTGTAAAAAGAGGAATCTGTAGAAGTAATGGAGATTATTTAACTGAATTAGTTGAGTCTTCAGTTGAGAGAAATGGTTCAAGAATAATTGCAACTCCACTTGATGGAAGAGCGCCATTTGAGGTTCCTTCTTCATGTTTGGTATCTATGAATTTATTTGCGTTTAAACCTGAAATATTTGATTATCTTGAGGAGAGATTCAAAAGTTTCTTAGAAGAAAATAAAGATTCACTAGATACATGTGAATACTTAATACCTACTGTAGTGTTTGAACAGATTAAAAAGGGTAAAGTAACATGTAAGATACTTAAAACAGATGCTGTATGGCATGGTATGACTTATAAGGAAGATAAAAATGAATTAACTTCTGCAATTGATGAAATGATTAAAAATAATATATATCCAGAAAAATTATGGGGCTAATTTGACAATTTTATCTTAAAATAGTATTATATATTCCTACAGAAACGGAGGAATATATATGACAATAGTTAATAGCAGTAATGTTTCTAAAGAATTAAAAAGATTGAATATAACAGAAGGAGATTTATCCCTTCTTTTTAATGCTAGTGAAAATGCAGTTTTATCCTTTTTAGATAAAGATACAGATAGAACTAGAATATTAGGTACTTTATATTTTAATCCATATCTTTTATATGGAAGTGATCTTGAAACTGAGGAATTGGTTGAGTTTACTTTAAATAGATATAAAGCTGAACAATCTGAATTATATTTTCAATATGAGAATGCAGATATAAGTTCTGATGAATATAATAACAGAATAGGGAAATTAAATAATCATTATTTTGATAATTCAATTTTTGGTAGAAACATTAAAAGAATGATAGAAAAAGAAATGAAAAAAGAAAAAGTATTAAATAAAAGCTTAATTAAATAAGATGTAATATCTTAGGAGAGTGGAGATATGTTAATAAAGAAAAAAGATGCAAATCCCTTGGATAAAAAAGTAGTAGATAATATTAGAGGTTTAGGGATTGATATGATTAGTGAGGCAGGAAGTGGACATCCAGGAATAGTTCTTGGGGCGGCGCCTATAATTGCTACACTATATCAAAATCATTTGAAGATAGATACAAATAATCCAAATTGGATAAATAGGGATAGATTTGTGATGTCTGCAGGACATGGTTCTGCGCTTTTGTATGCTACGCTTCATATGGCAGGATATAATATAACTCTTGATGATTTAAAAAAGTTTAGAAAATTAGATTCAATTACACCGGGACATCCAGAGCTCATAACACCAGGCGTTGACTGTGCTACTGGTCCATTGGGCCAAGGAATTGCAAATGCTGTTGGTATGGCTATAGGTGAAAAATACTTATCTAGTTTATTAAAAGATGGTGTAATAGATTTTAATACTTATGCATTATGTGGTGATGGTGACTTAATGGAAGGAATCAGTTATGAAGCATTATCACTTGCTGGTAAGTTAAAACTAAATAAATTAATACTTTTATATGATTCTAATGGTATATCACTTGATGGTGATACTAATACAACATTTACTGATAATATTAAATTAAGGTTTGAATCAATTGGTTGGAACGTAATAACTGTTTCTGATCCTGAGGATTTAACTTTAGTAAATGATGCATTTATTAAAGCAAAAACAAGTGATTTACCTACAATAATAGAATTTAAAACAACAATAGGTAAATATTCAAGACTTGAAGGTACAAAAGCAGTTCATGGTTCTATATTAGATAGTGAAGATGTAAAAGAAATTAAAGAAAAATTAGGATTAAGGGATATACCATTCCAAATATCTTCAGAAGCAAGTACTTACTTTAGTGAAAATATTTCAACTAGATGTAATGCTGAAATAGAAGAATGGATGGGTAAAATTTCTTCTTTAAGTGAAGAGGATAAAGAAATATTAAATGAATTAGATAACCCTAAAAAGAGTGTTAAACTAAAAGATTTATATTATGATATTCCGGATGATAATTGCGAAGCTACTAGAGTAACTTCTGGTAAAATACTAAACGCAATTGCTAAATCTTATAAATTACTAATTGGTGGTAGTGCTGATGTTGCTTCATCTACTTATGCAAAATTAAATGATTATGAAGATAGAACAATTAATTTTGGAGTTAGAGAACATGCAATGGGTGGTATTGCTAATGGATTGGCTTTAGTAGGACTTACACCTTTTGTATCTACTTTCTTATCATTTTCTGATTATTTGAAACCTGCTATAAGAATGAGTGCGATGATGAATTTACCAGTTATATATGTTTTTACTCATGATTCAATTACAGTAGGTGAAGATGGACCAACTCATCAACCAGTAGAACAATTAATATCTTTAAGAAGTATTCCAAATCTTAATGTTTATAGGCCAATTGATGCGAACGAAGTACTTGGCTCTTACAAATCTATATTTGATACAAGAGAGCCTTCAGTTATTGTTTTAAGTAGAAATAAGGTTAATATACTTGATTCTACTAAGGTAGGCGAGGTTAAGAATGGTGCATATATATTAAAAGAAGAATTAAAACGTCTTGATGCAATATTAATTTCTTCTGGCGAAGATGCAGAATTAACGCTTGAAGTTGCTAACCTTTTAACAGAAAAAGGAATAGATACAAGAGTAGTAAGTATGCCATCTATAGAAAGATTTAAAAAAATGGGTAAGGAATATGTAGATAATATACTTCCAGATAAATCTAAGACATTTGTTATAGAGGCTTCATCTCCATATTCTTGGTATCAGTTTGTAAGTGATGAATCTCATTTATTTACAATGAATACATTTGGTAGTAGTGGAAATTATAAAGATGTGTTAAATAAATATAATTTTGATGCAAAATATATCGAAAATAGAATAGAAGAATTACTAAAGTAGTTCTTTTTTTTTGACATTTTTCTTACTATATAAATATTACTATTATTATGGGTGAAGGAAATGAGAATTTATTATGTTTTTGATATTAGAAGTGAATATGTAGATTTATATAAGGAAACTCCAAATAGTTTATATAATGTACTACATCAATTATATTACATGAGGAAAAAAGATCTAGAATATGGGTTTAATATGTTTAAACAATTAGCCAATAGAATAGATAAGGATGAGGTTGATAAAAACATATTTTTAAAACTACATAACAAAATGACATATGTCAAAAAGAAAGATAATCATATTATTAATAATTTATATAAAGATGAAGTAAGTGCTTTAAAAGTTAAGTATTCATATATACTTATTAATACTAATAAAAGCTATACAGACTTTTTTAATGTTTTAGCATTAGATAATAGAAATTACTTTGTGTGTGACTTCATAAATAATGACTATTTTTTCTTATCAAATATAAAAATACTTGTATAAACATATAATTTTTAGTAAAATAGATACATAAGGAGAGTGACTAATATGTGGCTTGATATATTGCAAGTATTTATAGGAATTTTAGTAGGTGCAGTTATTGGTTTCTTTATTGCAAAGAAAGTTATGACTAACTACTTAAAAAAGAATCCTCCAATAAATGAGGAAATGATTAAAGCATTAATGATGCAGATGGGAAGAAAACCTTCACAAAAGCAAATTAACCAAATGATGAAATCAATGGAAAAATATATGTAATTAAATGGATAGTTATTTAACTATCTTTTTTAATGTATAAATATAGTGTTAACAGAAAATGGTTGACATAACATAATTTGCAATTTATTATGTAATTGTATTATTTTTGAAAGGAGTGTGATAGTATGAAAAATTATAATACAAGAAATATTTACAGTATAGTTTGTGTATGGTATCACACTCTAATTAACTTTATATAATAGTTAAATATTTAGTGTTGCACCTACCTACTATAAGAAAGGGAAAAGTATGTTAGAAAAACAATTATAGGGGCAAGGTAGTTCATACTATTTGCTAGAATAAAATTATTTATTATATGTTGATGTTAGGATTATCTTGCCTAAAGAAAGGTGAGATTATGAAATTTAAAAGAATAATTAAAAATCATCAACATCTCATTTCTATTTTCTTAGACTGTATGCAAATAATAAATATTTTTATAAAGTCACAAGAAATAAGCATATTTATAATAATAATTAAAAGTATAATTAATTTAATTAAAGAGGAGCGATGAAATGATTAGCAGTAATGATGTTGAAATATAACAATCCAATGGTAAGTTGGATTGTTTTTAATGTTTAATTGTTAATTATACCTGAAAACATTTGACTATCTAATGAATTTATGATAAACTCTTAATGTTTGTAGCCTTTATGGGTTCAAACCGCATTGAAAAGGTTTAGAAACTTTATAAGTACCTTAATAGCGAGTCTAGAAAATATAAAGGAGGATAATATGAAAGCAGTAATTAAAACTGGTGGTAAACAATACTACGTATCTGAAGGTGAATCAATCTATGTTGAAAAATTAGATCAAGAAGCTGGAAGTGAAGTTGTATTTGATCAAGTATTAATGATCGATTCAAAGGTAGGTAATCCTTATCTTGATGGTGCTACTGTTGTTGGTAAAGTAGAAAAACATGGTAAGCAAAGAAAAATTAGAATTTTTAAGTATACTCAAAAATCTAAAGCAAGCCGTCGTCGCCAAGGACATAGACAACCATACACTAAAGTTCTTATTGAAAAAATTAATGGTTAATCAATGTTAAAAGTTATAGTTAAAAAAGAAAATAATAAATTTAAAAAGATTAATTTGTTAGGTCATACAGAATATGATGATTATGGTAGAGACATCGTTTGTAGTAGTGCTTCATCTATTATGATAACTACAATAAATGCAATTATGATGTTTGATAAGAATTATATTACTTATGAAGAAAAAAAAGATAATTTTATAATAGTTGTAAATAAGAACAATGAAATAGTTGATAATCTAATATTAAATATGTTAAATATGCTAAGAGAATTAGCAAATGATTATCCTAAAAATATAAAGATAGAGGAGGAATAATGATGTTTAAGTTAAATATACAATTGTTTGCTCACCACAAAGGACAAGGTTCAACATCTAACGGACGTGATTCAGCAGGACGTAGATTAGGAGCAAAAGCTGGTGACGGTGAGACAGTAACTGCAGGTTCAATTCTATATCGTCAAAGAGGAACTAAAATATTTCCTGGAACTAATGTAAGAAGAGGAAAAGATGACACTCTTTATACAACAGTTGATGGAGTTGTTAAGTTTGAACGTTTAGGAAAAGATAAGAAGCAAGTTAGTTGTTATCCAGTAGAGGATTAATTTTATATATATAAAGCAGTATCTATTTTTGATGCTGCTTTTTATTTTCTGGGTAGTTACATTTTTTAAATGTTTCTATAAATAAAATGATATACAATGTTTGATTACTATTGTATTTTTTCTAAAAATGATATATACTTATATTGTCAGAGGGGAATACAAAAAAGTGATACAAGCAAGTGATTATTCACTAGTATAATAAAGAAGGGAGGCTTTTAGATTATGTGGAAATGGTTATCTAGATTCTTCTAATATGTAAACTAGACTCTTTTTAGAGTCTTTTTTGTTGAAAGTCTTTGGAAATGCTTGAAGTAAGTTTAACCTGCGTGTTATAATCTAATAAAGGTAGGGTGTTCATATGAAGGAAAAGGTTATTAAAAATAATACTTCACAGAAAAATGCAAGTGAAAAGCTTATCAAAACACTTTTGGTTTTTATATGTTATTTACTTTATTCAAATGTTATTTCTATTGTATTTTCTACATTTAATATTGTAAATACAACATTAATATCTTTTGCAGCTGATTTGATTTTCTTGATCTGTATAGTGTTTGCTTATCGTGAAAATTTAAAAAATGATCTTAAGGATTTAAAGGAAAACTATAAAGTTATTGATGTTATAAAAACTGTTGTGTTATGGTTTGCAATTATATTTATTTTTAATATATGCATGGGTGTATTAACTGATTTGTTATGGCCAACAGCTAGTAATATGCAAGATGGAAATACAAAATTATTGTTTGATTCAAATACATTAAATTTAACATATAAAATCTTTAAAACAATGGTTTTTGCAATTGTTGCAGAGGAGTTAATATTTAGAGAATCAATAAGTGATGTTATTAAGAATAAGTGGGTGTTTATACTAGTAAGTGCATCTGTTTATACACTAATTAATTTTGCTTTTGTAGGATTTAGTTCTAAGACAATAGTTCTTGATATTTTATCATATTTTTTACCAGCACTTTTATTTTCTTATGCTTATACAAGATATAATAATAATATCATCTTACTTATGTTAATTAAATTTACTTATCAATTGGTTCCATTAACATTATTATTGATTAAAAGCTAACGATACCGGAGGTACTATGAAAAAATTACTAATATTTTTAATAGCAATTTTATTTATACCAACGATTTGTTATGCATCGGTTTTAGATGAAGTACCTCCGTATGTAGACATTGTCGGTATAAATGAAAGCGATTATAATATAACAAAAACAATTAAAAATGATGAAGTAGTAATTGGATTAACTGAAAAGTCTACAGGACTTAGTTATTCCTGGAGTTTTGATAAAAACAAAATAAAAGATAAAATAACTCTTAATTTTAATATAGATTTTACATCTACTAAAAAAGAAGAGATAGACCGACTAGCACCAGAAGGGAATAAGGTTTATATATCTTTCTCTCATCATGGTGATTTACCTACAGATGCTAAGATAAAGGTTAATGTTAAAGATAAGTTTAGTGATGGCGATAATTTGTACTTATATTATTACAATGAAGAGGCTAAAAAGGTTGAATTTGTTGAGAAAAATATTAAGGTAAAGGATGGCTATGCTGAATTTGTTATTAATCATTGTTCTGAATATTTTTTAACAGGTGCAGTTGTAAATGATGCGGTAAATAATCCTAAGAGCTTAAATTATGTTATAGTTGGGTTGGCAGGATTGGTTATTGCATTAGTTGGCTATACACTATTTAAGAGAAGATAACGTATTTTGTAGTAATTTGCATGCTTAATAGAGGTGATTAGTAATTGACAAATCATCTTTTTTTTGATAAAATGTAGAACGCACGCCGAAAAAGGCGAAACATTAGATGTTTCATATAAATAAGGAGGCTTAAAAGCGTGAAAACAACATTAGTTAAAATCGATAGCAGTAATAATAGACGTAAGATACTTTCTCTTAATGAAGAAGATATGAAAGCATTTATACTACTTTTTAAAAATATGGAAGAATTAAAAGATTATTTTTCTTCAAATGATGAAGAATGTAGTTTCTCTCTTATATCGAATAATAATGGAGATTATTCACTTAATAAATTTTATTTTTCAGATGATTTGTATTTAGATCTACTTGAAGATAGGAGTCTTGTTTCTAAACTTTTAGATAAGTGTCCGGATATATTTCAAGGAAGTTTAGGAGAAAGAATGGAAATTTCTTTAAATGAAGAAGTACCTAATTCAATTCATGAGAGAAATGTAAAAGCATTAATAAATGATCTTGAAAAAGGTGGACTTAAGGCACATTCTGTAGAAGTTGCTTCTGTATTAATGGAAAAAGAAATGGAAAAAAAGTCTGAATCAAAGACTTTAAGACTTAGTATAAATAATAAATAATTTCGTTATTTAAAGAGAAGATGACTATCATCTTCTTTTTAAGTTTTACTTGACCACTTATGTTTTGCATTATATACTGAAATTATGTTATGAAAGGGGATTAATAATATGTTTATAGATGAGGTTGTAATAAAAGTTGAGGCTGGTAATGGTGGAGATGGTTGCCTAGCATTTAGAAGAGAAAAATATGTAGCAATGGGTGGCCCTTTTGGGGGTAATGGTGGACATGGCTCTAACATTATATTTAAAGTAGATGAGGGGTTACATACATTAATAGATTTAAGATATATGAAAACTATTAAAGGAAAAAAAGGTGAAAACGGAAGAGGTAAGAACCAGAACGGTGCTGCTGCGGAAGATGTTATTATTAAAGTACCACAAGGAACTATAGTTACAGATTTAGGAACTGGCTTTATAATAGCGGACTTAAAAGAGAAAGATGACGAGGTAGTAGTTGCATATGGTGGACGTGGTGGACGTGGTAATACTGCGTTTAAAACACAATCAAATCCTGCGCCAAACTTTGCTGAGAATGGAGAGCCTGGTGAAGTTAAAGAATTAAAAGTAGAGTTAAAACTACTTGCGGATGTTGGACTTGTTGGTATGCCTAGTGTTGGTAAGAGTACTATTATATCTTGTGTATCAAAGGCTAAGCCTAAAATAGCGGCATATCACTTTACTACATTGAATCCTAATCTTGGGGTAGCTAGAACTAAGGATGGAAGAAGTTTTGTAATTGCTGATTTACCTGGTTTAATAGAAGGTGCTTCCTTGGGTGAAGGACTAGGAGATAGATTCTTAAAGCATATTGAAAGAACAAGAGTAATTGCTCATGTAATAGATATGAGTGCGTTTGAAGGAAGAGATCCTTATTTAGATTATGTTACTATAAATAAAGAGCTAGAAAATTTTAATAAAGATATATTAAAAAAACCAGAAATTATAATTGCTAATAAGATGGATTTACCTTCTGCAAAAGAGAATCTTGAAAAGTTTAAGGAAAAAATAGGAGACAAGAAAATATTTGAAGTAAGTGCAATGACTAATACTGGATTAGAGGATGTTGTAACTGCACTTGCAGATATGTTAGATGAAATTCCTGTTACTGCATTGTATGAGGATGATAAATTTGAATCTCATGTATTGTATAAATTCAAAAAGGATGAACCTTATACAATCACTAAAGAAGATGATTGTTGGGTAATTCGTGGAGATGAAATAGAAAAAATATTTAAAATGACTAAATTCACTGATGAGGGATTAGCTCGTTTTTCTAAAAAGATTAGAAAAATGGGTGTAGATGATAAATTAATTGAATTAGGTGCTGAACCAGGAGATAAAGTTAGAATATTAGATTTCTTCTTTGAATATAGATAATGTTATAGACTCAAGTTATAGACTTGGGTCTTTTATTAATTTTTGTTATAATTCCTATAAAAAAATTATATTTGCATTATTATTAATGGGTTGCTAGTATAGGGTTATAAAAACTTTATGGCCAATAGTTTTTTAAGAAAGGGATTAGTAAATGGATATTATTAAGATTGCACTAACAGGGGGACCTGCAGGTGGTAAAACTAGTGTTTTAAATGCAATTAAGGAATTGTCAGTAAATGATGTTGATTCAAAATATAAAAACATAATTCATTTAAATGGCAAGAAGATAAAATTAATAACTGTACCTGAGACAGCAACTGAATTAATCTCAAATGGTATAACGCCAGTTGAAGCAAATAATGTATATGATTTTCAAAACATATTATTTGGA
>ULNQ01023678.1_pt1 | contig 92738 bp, 124 predicted proteins | sample 1951951 | NCBI WGS metagenome assembly ULNQ01 (sample SAMEA4835580, study PRJEB28245) | human gut metagenome | biome: gut microbiome; material: fecal sample | place: Denmark | collected 2008
CGGCATTGCATATCCTTGTGGCGGAACCGCTCCTGCCATCTGCTGTGGCTGTGGTGCCGGCTGCTGTACAGGCTGTGGCTGTGGTGCCGGCTCGGATGCCTGTTGTTCAGGCTGTGCCTCTTTCGTTGATGTTGTCGTACCGGACACAGCATCATGCATAAATGTCTCATAAAGATGTCTTGCAAAATCAAACGGATACAGCTGCATAATCTCACTGTCTATAAGTGTACCTATAGTCATTCTGAAAGAAACTTTTACAAAACGTTTCTGAAGGAATTCAGGTATGTCCTTCTTATTGTTGTCATTCAAATCAACCAGATTAGCAATTGGCGGACTTATATCTATCTTCTTTCCTAACATTGAAGACATCGAAGTGGCGGCAGAGCCCATCATCTGGTTCATTGCTTCACCGATTGCACTAAGATGTAATTCTCCGATAGGTTCATCGCTTACATTACCCGGGCCACCCATCATAAGGTCAGTAATAATCTTAACGTCCCGCTCCTTTAATACAAGAACATTATTGCCGTCAAGTCCCGATGTATAAGAAATCTGCAAAAATACGCAAGGCTTGTCGTAAGAATCGGCAAGTTCTTGCCAATTCATATATGTAACCTTAGGTGTTGTAATATTTACAGTCTGGTTAAGCAGGGTACTGAGTGTTGTTGCGGCAGTTCCCATACTGATATTGGAGATTTCTCCGATGGCGTCTTTCTGCTCATCTGTAAGTGTCTCTTCTCCATCTGCATTGGCGTTCGCAAGTCCATCTGCATTGGCACCTGCCAAAAGTGCATTTATTTCTTCCTGTGATAACATTCCATCCATCTTACTCTTCTTCACCTCTCAACACATTCGTTATTCTTACTGCATAATTATCATCTGCCGAACCCGGCAATGCAGTAAACTTATGTATATTGCCGACATAAACATCAAGTTCTTCATCAACTTTTCTGTCAAGTCTGATAATATCACCAACATTTAAATTAAGAAAATCATTAACAGATATTGTGCTGTTGCCCAAAACAGCCTTAATCGGTATCTGTGCTTTGGATATGAGTGAAGATATTGCATCTTCGTATGTCTTAACATCTCTATGCTGCATTGTAGAGAACCAGTATTTGGTATTCAGCTTATCCATTACCGGCTCCAGCACCGAATACGGAAGACAGACATTCATAAGTCCTTCCGTGTCTCCAAGCTTAATGCTTATCGTAACAATGGCAATCATCTCGCTAGGAGAAATAATCTGGGCAAACTGGGAATTAGTCTCAATTCTCTCCATTCTCGGTACAATGCTTAAAACATTCTGCCAAGGCTCTCTTAAAAGATTAACACAAATATTAAAAATTCTTTCAATTATTGAAAGCTCTATTTCCGAAAAATCTCTTCCCTTAGACAACGGTTTACCCGCTCCTCCAAGTAATCTGTCTATTATTACAAAGCCCAGATTGGAAGCTATTTCCAATACAATATTGCCATCTAACGGTTCAAAATCCACAACTCCCAGAAGTACCGGGTTGGATAATGCATTGGAAAATTCCGAATAAATTACGGCTTCGGAAGTCTTAACCTCAACCTGTACCGGCATACGCAGGTAAGCAGGAAGATTGGTCGAAAGCAATCTTCCGTAATGTTCAAATATAATTTCAAGCGTACGAAGATGTTCTTTTGAGAATTTGGCAGGTCTGGCAAAATCATAGTTCTTAACCGTCTTTTCCTCAGTATTTTTCATTTCCTCTACATCGAGTTCACCACTATTAAGCTGTTTTAACAAGTTGTCTATTTCACTCTGCGAAAGGACTTCGCCCATCTTCATTCACCTTCTTTTCTATAGATTATAACAGAATATTACAAATTATGAAACAACATATTCAGGGAAAGACACATCATATATTGCCCCTGTATCATAATAAGCCTGAAGGGCTTTTAAAAGTCTGTTTTCCATTTCTTTCTTGCTATTGCTTGCCTCTTCCTTAGTATACTCAATAACAATATCTCCTACCGCGCTTCCGAGATATGTTGTCATTGTGCTTTCTATAAGTTTCTTTTTATCCTTATAGTCAGACTGTCTCTTATCAAGCTTGATTGTAACAGAAAGTTTTAAATAATGTACTTTGCTGTCCGAAGCTCCCTGCTTAAGAGTAAATACCTGACTTGTCTCATCATCGCTGAACTTAACCTGCACATATTCTATATCTTCTGCTGATGGAGCACCATTCTCAGTACTACCTCCACTGACATTCAGATCCACAATTTTTGCAATTTTACCAACAAGGTTATTAGTCTTGCTAACCGCCGGTACAAATGTAAATACAAGTATTACCGATAAAACAAGATTGACTAAAACCAATGCAAGAATGACAAAATTAATCATGCCTTTTTTCATTATCATCACCTAAACCCACCTAAGGGTCCCTTCTGCTTAACTGTTATAACTGTTATATATTTTAATTTCAACTCTTCTATTCTGGGCACGGCCTTCTGCTGTGTCATTGGAAGCAATAGGATTGTATTCGCCTCGTCCTGAATGTTTAAGTTTAACAGGACTTATGCCTTTATCAACAAGGAAATCAAAAACAGCAAGTGCCCTGTAATCCGAAAGCACATTATTGCTTGTAAAAATATCCCAGTTAATCGGAACATTGTCCGTATGGCCTTCTATCTCAATTAGGTTATCCTCATACATCTTCAAAATCACTGCTACGTCTGACAAAACTTTCTCCGCATCACTTGTGAGGGTAGCCGATGCAGAATTGAAAAGCAATGCGCCTTTCATATTCAGACATACATAATGTTGTGTAACCTGAACCTCTATGTTATTGCTCTGTCCCATCTTATCAAGGAGATTCTCTATTTTGTCACCCATCTGTTCTGAGTCTTTCAGTTCTTCTTTGCCTATAAGATCCTGTGCCTTGTCAATTTCAGATTTATCACTGTCGTCGTCACTGGCACCCATACTGCTGTAATACTCGCTAAGCTGTGTAAGCTGGCTCGCCCCGCTGGCAATTAACATTCCGTCATCAATTCCCGTAGAGCCTCCGTCAAGGACACTGTAACTTGAAGAAAAAGATGCTATAACTTCCTGAAATTTCTCGGCATCAATAGTTGACATTGAGAAAAGCATAACGAAAAAGCAAAGAAGCAGATTCATAAGATCAGAAAAAGTATTCATCCAGCCATCTGTTTTAATTGGTGGATCTTCATTTTTCTTTCTAGCCATCTACCTGGTCACCTCCACCTTCCTGTCCGTCACCATAACTGTTTCTGTCATTTGGAGAAAGGAATGACTTAAGTTTCTCTTCAATTACCCTAGGATTCTCTCCTGCCTGTATTGAAAGAAGGCCTTCAATCATAACTTCCTTAAGTATTATTTCATCTGAGTTATTAACTCGAAGTTTATTGGCAATAGGCATTGCAATCCAGTTGGCAAGCATTGAGCCATATAAAGTTGTAATAAGTGCTACGGCCATATTAGGTCCGAGGGCACTTGCATCTGACATATTCTTAAGCATATTGATAAGTCCTATAAGAGTACCTACCATACCCCACGCAGGACCCATTGCAGCCAATGTATCCCAAAAGCCCGCAACTTTCTTATGTCTTTGTTCCACACATGTAATCTCAGTCTCAAGAATAGCACGCACAAGATCAGGTTCTGTACCATCAACTATGAGAAGAATACCCTTTTTCATAAAAGGTTCCTCTATGTTCTCTGCTGCCTCCTCCAATGCCAATAAACCTTCCTTACGTGCTACGTTGGAAAGCTCAATAATGTTCTTAATTGCTTCTGTCTGATCATAATTACGCTGTTTTAAAGCAAGTGCAAAGCCTTTAAGACCTCCTATAAAGTCTTTCATCTTATGTGATATTAATGTAGCACCGAAGGCTCCGCCGAATGTAATAAGTATTGACTTAAAATCAACAAAGTTCTTAAGTGCAGCCACTCCGTCATCACCGGTAATAATACCCATAACAACAAGAACGATACACGCAATTAATCCAATAAGTGTTGCTAAATCCATTTTATCTAATCACCTTGTATTCCATATATTATATATATTAATACATCCTATTGCTGAAAAATTAATCAATTTTCAGTAATTCGGAATAAATTTTTCTCTTATAAGATAATACTAAATTTTTAATGTCTTGTCTACTTTCTTTTACTATTAATTTTCGTCCGGTAGTAAGTGTAATAACCGTATCCGGCGTAGTTTCTACAATTTCAATAAGTTCCGGATTAACAGAAAATTTTATATCATTGAGTTTTGTGAGTTCTATCATAAGTTTTCCTCATAAATCCCTGCCATAAGGCAGGGATTATTAATTAATTTATCTCTTAAGGTTAATAAGTTCCTCGAGCAATGTATCTGATACAGTAATAATTCTTGAGTTAGCCTGGTATCCACGCTGTGTTGTAATCATGTCTGTAAATTCTGTAGCAAGATCTACATTGGACATTTCAAGGACACCTGGTGAAAAATATCCGCCATCCTCTGTTATATCATCACCAATACCGTCAAAGTTACCGGAGTTAAGTGTCTCCGCAAAAAGATTATCTCCGACTTTTTCAAGTCCTGAAAGGTTCTTGAAGTTAGCAACCGCTATCTGGGCAATAATCTTTGAATCACCATTATCATAATAAGCAACAATAATACCGTCCTTCTGGATACTTACACCCGACATAGTACCTACAAGACGTCCCGCTCCAAGTCCTTCCTTATCACCCCTTGCCGGTGTAAAACTTGTATCTGTACCGAGACATGTCATCTTTGAAAAATCAAGATTAACATCCTTAGCAAGGGAATCGATTCCAAGAGTTGTTGTATTAAGTGTTACTTTTCCATCCGCAGGATCTGCAAGTTCACCTGTTACCTTATCAAATGTAAGTGTAACGTCTTTAAGAAGTCCTTCAAGTTTGGTCTGTGCATCAGCTCCAAAATCTACTGCTTTGCCTCCACATGTAAGACCGGTAGCAACAAGGTTATATTTATAATCATCATCAGGATCCTGGGTTACCTTAACAGTTACCTGATATTCATATCCGAGAGTATCATAGAAAGTAATATTCATACTTCTTCCTACTCCTGATTCAAAACCATCATCTTCTTTGTTGATGTTGCCTGAAATTGTGCAGTTTTCCGTTGCGTCAGGGGCAGCATATTTATTTTCTGCTCCATAAAGGTTCAATGAAGTAACAGGTCCTTTCATTATTACGCCTTCTTCGTTGGCTTTCCAGCCCTGTACCGCATAACCCTGTGAAGTAACAAGTGTTCCGGCACTGTCTACCGTAAAATTACCTGCCTTGGTAAAATAATTAGTACCTGCATTATTTACTATAAACATTGAATCTCCGTTTATCATAAGGTCAAACGGCTTACTTGTTGACTGTGAACCACCTGGTTCAGATACCTTTGTTGTAATAGAAGATACCGTAGAACCAAGACCAATCTGCTTTGCGTTGGTTCCGCCCATGCCGGTCTCTGCATTGGCTCCTGAAGCATTCTGTGTTGTCTGGTAAAATACATCACTGAATGTTACCGACTGTGATTTAAAACCTACTGTATTAACGTTAGCGATGTTATTACCGATAACGTCCATTTTTGTCTGGTGTGTCTTAAGACCTGCTACACCAGAGTAAAGTGCTCTCATCATAATATTTTTCCTACCTTTCTGTATAACAGACGGTGTATTGTATGTCTCATCCGGCGTTCAGAGACATCCGATTTCCCGAAGGTCCAATCTTATACCAATACTGCTCCGTCAATGTTTGTATAAATATTTTCACCATCAGCATCTTTTTCCATTGCCGTTACAACGGTATTGCTTCCGGTATTCACAATAAAAGCATACTCATCCATGAGAACTAAGGAATCTTTAATTCCCTTGCGGTTACTAAGCTGTGCTCCTTTTTGTAATCTGTCAATCTGTTCCTTAGAGAGATTGATATTCCTGTCCATAAGCCTTCTGCTGGCATGTTTGGAAAATTTAAGTTCCCGACTGCCGGCTTCATTTACCTTTTCTTTCAGTAAATCGCCAAAACTTATGTTGCCTGACTGCTCTTTTTCAGGAGCTGTTCCTTTAAAATATCTGGAAGTAACCTGTTCAATGGAAACAAATCCCTGATTGTTAATTTCCATATACATCAGCCTTTCCTAATGTTACTGTTTTTTATTAATTACTTCGTTGTAATAATCTTCATCAACTACGGAATAGAGTTTTTCATAATCGTAAAGATTATCATTAATCGATAAGTAAATCTTACCGTTAATCTTTTCGGTACACTGTACTTTACCTGTTATGTACTTTTTGTTACCTGCGCTGTCGGTATCTTCAAGAATTACTCTTTTTCCGACAAGATTAGATGCACCCTGTTCAGAAATACTGTCACTTACAGTCTGAAGTGATTCAATCTGTGAAAATGAAGACATCTGTGATACCCATTCAGTGTTAGAAGATGGCTCAAGTGGATCCTGATACTGCATTTCTGCCGCAAGAATCTGTAAAAAAGCGTCTTTGTTAAGTGAATCCGAGCCTGTCTTTTTGTTAGCTTTACCATCTGTATAGTTGGCAACAACTTTGCCGTCTATTACCTGTGCAACTATAGCCATATTTTCCTCCTTTATGCCTTAATGTTAATACTGCTTTCCGTAAATCCGTTCTGTTCATCAATAATATCTGATTTATCATCTGTCAGTTCATCGATTCCTCTGAATTTTCTTCTGGCTCCCGACTTGGTGTTATTCCTGTCATCAGCCCCACCCTGCATATCAGAATCAAATTCATGACTTGCAACGGTTACTTCAACATGCTCAACCTTAATTCCCTGACTTTCAAACTGGGTCTTAAGCATCGTAAGCTGGTTTTCGATTGCATTCTTGACCATTTCATTCTGGACAACCATTGAAGCTGTCAGAATTCCGTTCTTGGATGCCACCGTTATGTTGACTTTACCTAAATGTTCAGGTGTAAGTGCTACTTCAATTGTTCTTACTTCCTCTGTAAGATTAACTCTTACAGCGTCCACAATCTGTCTGACAACATATACACTGTTAATACCGTCCATCCCGTCTGCTGCCGTTACGGTTGTATCGGACACTGCCGACATAAGGCTGTCAAGAACTGTTTCTGCATTGGTCTTATTACCTGCGTTATCGTTCTTTTCCTTATGGTCATCTTCCGATGTTATATCGTTTTTGACAAAATCACCGGTATTCTCCGGTCTTTCATCATTGACAATAACATCTATGACTTTACCGCTTTCGTCTGTCTCATCCTGTCTGTTTACATCAGGTACATTCTGTCCCGTGCTCTGTAAAACTTTCTGATTGTCATCAGTAACAGGTTTTGCATAATTTTCGATAAGATTTATAACTTCATCAAAAGAAACCGCGTTGTCTTTCATAAACATATTGACAACTTCGTTAATTCCGGCATTAATGTCTGTAAGCATCTGTGACAATTCTTCATTGACCGCTATGGATACGGTATCCGTATTCTTAAACTGTGCAATAAGACTCACAACATTCTGTGGATTAAGTAAATCTACAACTGTAAATCCTGATTCTGCCATTATCTTTTCAAAGTCTTCATCCGATATGTCAAGAATATCTTTTACTACATTTTTAATGTCCTCAACAAGACTGTCAACATTGGAATTGTCATTCTTTACAGTGGGACTGCTGTTTTTAATGGAATCCTTAAGCATATCGCTGTTGACCCTTGTCTGTCCTGCACCTGTCAAAGTATTACCTGTATCATTCAGGCTGTTAATTACATCTTTAAACTGACTGCCGGTATCTGTCTTACGGGAACTTATGTTGCCTGTCTGCATATTATTGATAATAAATGCAGCACTGCTTACATTCCCTGTGGTCATCGCATCTCCTCCTTTCTAATTTTCTTTTGGATATATAAGAAGTGTGAGCTTTGCTGCCAATGTAGAGTTCATGGCTGCAAGTATATCACCCGCCTTATCTTTTTTCATGCAGGAAAGAATCTTCGCAACCTTCTCAAGGTCACCGGTCATTTCCTCAAATACTGCCGCGGCATTGGCAGGATCCATTGAAGCGTAATAATCTGCAAGATTCTGTATAACCTCATCCATCTGGAGCTGCTCCAATACCTGTCTGTATATCTCTGCCGCATTATCGGCATCCATCTGTTCATACCAATTCTTATATTCATTTATATCGGGTGCATTATCCGTATAAACAACCTCATTATCAAATCTTTTTTTCAAAGTTTCAAAAGCGGTCTGATTAGCCTCGTAGGTCTTAAGTCTTTCAACTTCTGCCGTAAGATTCGATATGGTCTGTGCATTTTCGTCACTGTTCTTTTTATATACGGCAATTGAGTTTTCAAGCTCGTTAATCCTGTCTATCGCTTCCTGTAATGTAGAATATGTATCACCGCTGTTGGAACTTAAGCTGTTGTCAGATACGTTAGGAAGAATTTTGTTAAGCACCGGTACATCCTTTAATACAGGATATAAAACAGAACTTCCGAATCCACCTACATCAAGTTTTACAAGAAGTGCAAAAATCGCAATCCAGATAACTACGATAAAAGCGGCTATTATGGCTGTAGTTCCTTTGCCCTTTTTCTTTCCGCCTTCTTCTGTTTCAAGGTCATCATTATCTTCAACAATTCCTTCATCTTCGTACTTTGGCATATTAATTCTCCTTTATATCTTTTTCACTGTCAGCAGTGAATCTGTAGCTTACTATCTCATCTATTTCTTTTTTCTCCTGTGCGGACAATTCAGCAAGAAATTCTTCAAAAGAATGTTCCCTTAACTTTTCATGGATCTTTCTGTCCTTGACCGCCTCGTTAAGTTTTGTTTTTGCAACATCAAGGTTCTTTTCGGCTACCCTGAGTTCCAGGAGCTTATCTTTTATCTCTTCTTTATTGTAATCCATGGCATTTTTGGCTTCTTTAAGACTTATCGGGGACAAAATCCCTGTTGCAAGTCTCCTATAATCATCTTCAAGACTTTTTTTTCTGGCAATCAGTATCTCAAGTTCGCTCTGGACTTTCCTAAGTCTGCCCATAGCCTCCGCATAAGCGGATTTTGCCTGATTTTCAATTTTATTTTTGATATTGAGGATGTTCTGTAATCTGTATACAAATTTTGCCATAGTTACACCTGTTATGCAAATACTTCTTCAAGACGTCTGATTTCGTCCTCAAAAGTAATTTTCTCGTCCGTCGCCTGCATAAGAAATTCATTGACTTTGTCAATTTTGCTTATTGCATAGTCGATGTTTTTATTGGAACCTGACTTGTAGGCTCCGATATTAATAAGATCTTCTGCCTCCGTGTATGTAGCCATTACGTTTTTAAGTCTGCCGGCAAGTTCTTTCTGATGTTTGTCTACAATCTGGCTCATACATCTTGAAATACTCTGCAATACATCTATTGCAGGATAATGATTTTTATGGGCAAGTTTTCTTGATAACATTATGTGCCCGTCAAGAATACTTCTTGCCGTATCAGTAATTGGCTCGTTAAAATCGTCACCGTCTACAAGAACGGTATAAAGACCTGTTATAGAGCCTTTGTCTGAGTTGCCTGCTCTTTCTAAGAGTTTGGGCATCTCGCTGTACATGCTTGGCGGATATCCTCTTGTAACAGGAGGTTCTCCGGAAGCAAGTCCTATTTCTCTCTGAGCCATTGAAAAACGGGTCAGTGAATCCATCATAAGAAGTACATCTTTACCCTGATCCCTGAAATATTCCGCTATGGCAGTCGCCGTCTTGGCAGCTTTGTTACGGATAAGGGCAGGCTTATCTGAGGTAGCCACAACTACCACGCTTCGTTTCATGCCCTCTTCTCCCAGGTCTCTTTCTATAAATTCCCGCACTTCTCTTCCTCGTTCTCCAATAAGAGCAATTACGTTAATGTCAGCTTTGGTATTTCTTGCAAACATACCCAAGAGTGTACTTTTACCTACACCTGAACCTGCAAAAATACCTATTCTCTGACCTTTTCCTATTGTTAAAAGACCATCAACGGCTTTTACTCCGAGTGGGAGAATCTCATTGATTATAACCCTGTCCATAGGGTCCGGCGCTGTCTGTTCCACAGGATATCTTTCAAAAGACTGCAGCTCACTTCCGTCCGTAGGTACTCCAAGGCCATCTACCGTCTTGCCAAGAAGCCCTTCTCCCACATTGACATTAAGCGCCTCGTTGGTATTTTCAACAATGCAGCCCGGTCCTATGCCATCCACATTTTCAAAAGGCATAAGTACAATTCTGTTGTCTTTAAAACCTACAACCTCAGCATTAATATGCTGTCCCGGTTTGTCACGAAGGAGTATCTTGCAGACATCATTTAATTTGGCATCCGGTCCTATCGATTCTACTGTAAGTCCTATTACCTTGGACACGCGTCCCATTTTTTTATAGTATGTTTTACTAATAAGATTGTAGTATTTTGCTTTATCAATCATATTACAAGCCTTCTTATTGTTTATTAAGGCAGCTAAGAAGCTTAATTTCGCTTATAAGTCCCTCAAGCTGTATATCCAGGCTGCAGTCAAATGCACCTGCGTCTGTTTCTATAATACACTGGTTCTTCTTAAGGGTATTATCCCTTACCACTTCAATTTTGGAATCAAGGGATACGCAGTCATAAAGTTTATCTATGCTGTTCATAACAAAACCGTAATCCACATCGGATACCCTTATCAGGAAATCCTTATTGGCATCAGCGTCTTTTAATGTTCTTTGTATCAATAAAAGGACCAAATCCTTTTTATCTTCAGCAATTGTCAATGTGACCTTTGAGAAAACTTCCATTAACGTGTCAACAAGTTCCGATTCCATAACCTGATATTTCTCATCATATTCGTTCTGAAGTTTCTCACTCATTGACTTATAATCTGCCTCAAGTTTTGTCTGAAGGTCATCTGATTTCTGTTTTGATTCGATGGTACCCTTTTCATAGCCCTCTTTGTAACCGTTTTCCTTGGCATCTTTAAGAATATCTTCTGCCTGTTTCTTAGCATCCTCAAGGATATCTTCTGCCTGTTTCCTGGCATCTTCAAGAATACCGGCATTATTATCATCCTGCTGCTCTTCTTCGTCACTTATGAGCTTTTCGACTCTTGCTGCATCTATTCCGCGAACAAATCCGTCCGGATCAGGTATCGACTTTTCAGCAAAACTGTTGCCTGATGTTGTATTTTTATTAGCTGAAAGTATGTTCTTCAGAAGTTCATTTGAATCTATTACATGTTTATCTTCATTTTTAACAACCACATGATTGTATTTCAACAGATTAGACAATTATCTCGTCACCTCCGCCACGGGAAATAACAATTTCACCTGTATCTTCAAGTTTTCTGACAATGTTGACAATCTTCTGCTGTGCTTCCTCAACATCCTTAAGTCGTACAGGTCCCATGAAATCCATATCTTCTTTAATCATTGCACCAAGACGTTTTGAAAGGTTATTAAAGATAACATTCTGCACTTCTTCGTTGGCATTCTTAAGAGCAACCGCGAGGTCATTATTATCAACATCACGGAGAACTCTCTGGATGGCCCTGTCATCAAGAGAAAGGATGTCTTCAAATACGAACATCTTACGTCTGATTTCATCCGCAAGTTCAGGATCTTCAATTTCAAGAGTCTCAAGAATATGTCTCTCTGTTCCTCTGTCAACTGCATTGAGGATTGCAACGATAGCATCAACACCACCGATAATTGTATAATCCTGATTAACAAGAGAAGCAAGTTTACGTTCAAGTACATCCTCAACTTCTTTGATAACATCAGGTGAAGTTCTGTCCATTGTAGCAATACGTTTTGCAACGTCTGCCTGTTTGTCAGGCGGCAGTGCCGAAATTACCTGTGATGCCTGATTAGAAGGCAGGTAGGATAAAATAAGTGCAATGGTCTGAGGATGCTCATCCTGAATAAAATTAAGCAGCTGTCCCGGATCCGTCTTTCTGATAAATTCAAAAGGTCTTACCTGCAGGCTTGCAGTAAGTTTGCTGATAACGTCTTTCGCCTTATCTTCGCCCAATGCAGCTTCCAGAAGTTCCTTAGCGTAGTTGATTCCGCCCTCTGCGATATACTGCTGTGCAAGACAAACTTCATAAAATTCAGACAATACATCTTCCTTGGTCTGTGGTGATACACTGCTTGTGTTGGCTATTTCAAGCGTAAGCTGTTCTATTTCATCTTCTTTTAGGTGTTTAAAAATCTTGGCTGACTTTTCAGGTCCCAGTGCAATAAGTAAAATCGCACTCTTTTGAAGTCCGTCAAGCTCATTTTTCTGTTTTGCCATCTGTATTCCTCCCTGATAATACTTTGTATTACCAATTAATTCCAGCCTTCATTAAGCCAGTTTCTTAAAAGCAGGGCAACTGCTTCCGGATTCTCGTCAACGAATTTTTCGATAGCTTTTCTGGTCTCTGATTTATCCTGCAGGTCGATTTCCTCAACAGGAGGCTGCTGTTGTTTAGTTGTAGCAAGCATATCTTCAACACTAAGTTCAGGTTCTGTCTCTTCAACGGCTACCGGTCTTGTGCTTCTTATTATGATAAATATAAGTACACCTGCGATAAGAACCGCAAGAATAATCTGGATAACAAACCATGGATTAGATGAAGACGTAACTTCTTTATCAAAAAATGTCATGGTATTGTATGCAATAATTGATACATTGCCTGCTGCTATACCGGAGCCTGTGGCAACTGCATTAAGGATATTGTCCTGAACGGTTGTCTCAACCGGTTCACTGTTGGCCTGCTTGTATTCTTCCCATGTCATATCGTCAAGTAATCCCTGTTCTTCCGCTTCTTCTTCCGTAAGAATGGTATTCTTGATACAGACAATTGCCATGCTTGAATTTTTAAGATTAACTTCACCCGGTGTCTTAGATGTAGTGGTAATTACTTCATTCTGTACCCAGTCATACTTGCTTAAAGTATATTTAGATGACTTTCCGTCTGAATTAATAATGTCATAATCCGTATCTGAATCATTGGATTCTGTTCCCGGATTGCCCCCTGCCGTAGCAAGCTGTCCCTCCGAATTAATTACATAGGAATGGGTTGGCAGACCGTTATCCGTTCCGTCCGGTGCAATATATTTATGGTCAACAACCTCAACATTATCAAAATTAACGTCAAGATTAATCATTATCTGAACATCATTATAAAGTCTTGTACTGTAAATAAGATCCTCGGCGCCCTTGATAATAGCATTCTCAAGCATTGCCTTAACTTTCTGTGTAGAATTGGAAGTAAATGAGGAATTAGCCTTATTACCTGAATAAAGTACATTACTCTGGCTGTCCACAATAATAACACTGTTGGTATTATCATTACCTACGTTGGTGGCAAGCAAAAGGCCTATTGCCTCTGCCTGTTCATCAGAAAGTTCTTTTTTAAGGTCGAGAACCGCAGTAATCTTTGCATCCTGTGTCTCTGAGAAAATACTGTTGCCTGTCTCAGGATATGAGATATTAACCCTCGCGCTCTTAATTGCATCCATTGATTCAAGATCCTGCTTGAACTTGGACTCAAGATATGCGGTATATTTTTCCTTCATAACAGTCTCTGTTGTGGAAAGACTTGATGATACGGCATCATCAAGCGTATATCCTGCGGATGATATATTATTGGATCCTAATACAAGCTTCGCTTCAACATAATCAGAATCGTCAACAAATATATTATTATACTCATCAACTGTTGCAGAAATATTATTGTCATTAAGGAGATTCCTTATCTCCACTACCTCAGTCTCATTACTGCAGGCTCTTAATTTAACCATATCTTTCTTGCCGATTACCTTGGAAAGAACGATAATTACAACAATAATCACAACAAAAATGGTTACAAAAAGTATTCTTTGTTTTTTATTAAATTTAAGCCAGAAATTCTTAATTTTCTCCCAAATGGCTTTCAATCTGTCTTTCATCGTATGTCTCCTTAAAGACTATTTTATATCTGTATATTCATTATTTCCTTATATGCACTAAGCAACTGGTTCTTTACGGCAACAGTATATTGTAAAGAAAGATTAGCCTTCTGTTCAATTACTGCAAGCTCATGAGTGCTTGTAAGTTTGCCTGTAGCAAAATCGACTTCTGCCTGCTGTGCATCATGTATGTAGTCATTAGTCTCTGTAATCATATTAACAGCCGCATTGTAAATTCCATCAAAAGCTGATGAATCACCGCTCTTGCCAATTACCGAAGTTCCTGAATTAACAATATTCTTAATGCTGTCCGATGTTATATTAAGCAATGATGATATATCACTCATTATGTATTATGTTCCTTTCGATATAAAATTATGAATTCATTAATTCATCAATTCAAGTCCCTTTGATGCCATTGATTTGCTGGCATCAAAAGCTGTTGCATTAGCTTCGTATGAACGTGTCGCATCTATAAGATCTGTCATCTCATTGACAATATTCACATTAGGATACTTAACATACCCATTCTCGTCTGCATCAGGATGTGATGGATCGTATACAAGATTGTAGTCTGTCTCCGTATCCTTGGTAATAGCTACAGCTTTAACACCGTTGCCTGCCCCCTGCAAGGTCTCGTTAAATACATCTCCAAAGTTAAGTGAAGTCTTCTGGGTAAGCAAAACATTTCTTCTGGTATATGGTCCGCCCTCTGCCGTCCTTGTAGTATTGGCATTGGCAATATTCTCTGAAATAATATCCATTCTTAATCTCTGTGCCGTCATACCTGAGGCAGCTATATTCATTCCGCTAAAAATAGCCATATCACATATCCTCCTATGTTGTTGTAAGAGCAGTTCTTATTCTGCTGAAATTCTGGTTAATTCCATCAATAACCCCGTTATAATATAACTGGTTAGAAGCAAGTTCCACCTGTTCAGTATCTATATCAACATTATTGCCGTCAAGTCTGTAAGAAAGATTGGCATTATCAGTATAGATGGTAGGACGTACACAATTAAAATCTATATTTCTGACTGTCTGTGTAAGATTGCGTGAAGACGAGCCTGCCCTCTCCACTGCATCAGACAATACCGATTCAAAGCTGAGTTCCTGTCTCTTATAACCGGGAGTATCTACATTAGACATATTATTATTAAGCACCTCACTGCGTCTCCATGAATAGTCAGCGGCAGAGGTAAGCAGATCTACATATGAATATGCACCTGAATTAAACATATCATTCTCCTCCTTAATAAAGTTCGATAATATTCCATCATCAGTAATCACACTATAATATTATAAAGTATTGTAGTGAAAAGTAAAGTAAAATCGTCAAAAAAATCGCCATACCATCAATGTTGATACAGCGATTCCATTCACTTTAAATTGTAATTGGCAAGTTCATCGAAAATCATATCGTTGAGTACCTTTATCTTGGTACCCTTCATCCCTGACGATCTGGCATCTATAACGCCCGCACTCTCCAATTTCTTAAGTGCATTAACGATTATCGATCTTGTCACTCCCTGTTGGTCTGCAATACGGCTGGTAACAATTATCTGTTCCTCGCCCATCTTAAGTTCTGAAAAAACATGCTTAATCGCATCTATCTCAGTATTGGTAAGGGTACTAATTGCCGACTTCGTAACCTGTTCCTTGCGGATTAAATCAGCCTGTTCCTCTGTAGAAGACCTTAACATCTCAAGCCCCACTACCGTAGCACCATACTCGCATATAATAATGTCATCAATTTCGTACTGGCTGTCAGATTTGTATATAAATAATGTTCCAAACCTCTCTCCTGCAACATCAATAGGTGTTATTATTGCATGATATTTCTTTGTATATCCTTCTGCAAAACCCAATGTCTCAAGATTAACATTCTCCTTAGTGGATAATACATTAAGCATTCTCTCATTGAACATCCCGTCCACAAACCCGCCAATCTTATCCTGTACCAGTTCCTTAATCTCTTCAACGCCATCACAATTCGCAATTCCGAGTAATTTGCCCTTCCTGCTTACAACCAGAACATCCGAGCTTAATATCTCACTCATAACCTTGCAGATGTCATTAAAAACCACTTTCTGCGAACTGTTGTTATGCAACAGTCTGTTAATCTTACGTGTCTTATCCAACAACTGAACACTGCTCATATCCTTTCTCCTTTCAGTGCTCTGTAAAATATAATGAAATTGTACCATATCTATTGTTTTAATGCAACAATTTTCAGATATTATTTATCACATACATACCCGCAGTTATCATCTGAACATACGAGTTTATTGCCTTTTTCCACCATATAACTTCCACATTCAGGACATTTCTTCTCTGATGGTCTGTTCCATGACATAAAATCACATTCCTGATTGTCGCAGCCGTAATATCTTCTGCCCTTTTTGGTTCGTAAAATAACAACTTCGCCACCACACTTAGGACACTTTACGCCTGCTTTTTCAAGATAAGGCTTGGTATTGTGACATTCAGGAAAGCCCGGGCATGCAAGGAACTTACCGTGAGGACCGTATTTGATAACCATATTACGTCCGCAGTTCTCGCAGATTATATCCGTCTTCTCATCTTCTATCTTGATGCTTTCAAGATCCTTTTCCGCCTTTTTGACAGCTTCGTCAAGGTCCGGATAAAAGTTCTCGATTACTGTTTTCCACTTGACGCTTCCATCCTCAACCTTATCAAGAAGCATTTCCATATTGGCAGTAAAACTTACATCCACAATGGACGGGAAAGATTTCTTCATTACCGAATTAACTGCTTCTCCAAGTTCTGTTACAAAGAGATTCTTCTGTTCCTTAATAACATAATGTCTGGCAATGATTGTTCCGATAGTAGGTGCATAAGTAGATGGTCTTCCAATTCCCTGCTCCTCAAGTGCTTTAACAAGGGAAGCCTCTGTAAAATGAGCCGGAGGCTGTGTAAAATGCTGCTTCTTATCATATTCCTGAAGTTTAATGACTGAATCCTCAGATACTGCTCCAAGTGTGATATTATCGGACTTCTGGTCCTCATCCGACATATATACAAGCATATATCCCTCGAATTTAACTTTGGAAGCAGACATGCTGAACCGGTAATCACCGGCTTTAAGTCTGACATTGATTGTCTCATATACGGCATTTGCCATCCTGCTTGCAACGAAACGCTTCCATATTAATGAATACAGTCTGAACTGGTCCCTGCTTAAAGACTCTTTAATCTCTGATGGAAGGAAATTAATATTGGTAGGTCTTATTGCTTCATGGGCATCCTGTATCTTCTTGCCTGAATTCTTCTTACCGTCAGGTGCAAGATAATATGTCTCACTATAATTATCTCTTATAAATTCCCTTGCAGCAAGGTCCGCTTCTTCCGACACTCTTGTGGAATCGGTACGCAGGTATGTAATTATACCAACCGTACCCTGTCCCTTAATGTCAACACCCTCGTATAACTGCTGTGCTATACGCATTGTCTTCTGTGTTGAGAAATTCAAGGTCTTAGCTGCTTCCTGCTGCAATGTACTTGTGGTAAAAGGAAGCGGAGCTTTCTTAACTCTCTCACTGTTCTTAATATCATCAACAGCAAAATCGCAGCCCTCAAGGTCTTTCATTATCCTGTTAACGTCTTCTTCACTGCCTATTGTAACCTTGCCCTTGCTGTCAGATGTTAATCTGGCGGTAACTGGCTTTTTCATTCCTTCTATATTAAGTATTGCATCTATTGTCCAATATTCTTCAGGTATAAAAGCATTAATCTCTTCTTCCCTGTCACAGATAATTCTTAAGGCGACTGACTGCACACGACCCGCTGAAAGCCCGCGCTTTATCTTTGCCCATAACAAAGGACTTATCTTATAACCAACCATTCTGTCCAACATTCTTCTGGACTGCTGTGCATTAACAAGATTCATATCTATCTTGCGTGGTTCTTTTATTGAGGCCTTAACTGCATTTTTGGTAATCTCATTGAAACTGATTCTGTTAATATCCTTATCTTCAAGTTTAAGTGCATTTGCAAGATGCCATGAGATAGCTTCTCCCTCACGGTCCGGGTCAGTTGCAAGATATACTTTATCAGCTTTCTTAACCAGCTTACGGAGATTAGCAAGAATGTCACCCTTGCCTCTGATAGTAATGTACTTAGGTTCATAATCATGTTCAACGTCTATTCCAAGTGTACTTTTAGGGAGATCCCTTACATGTCCGTTTGACGCAGCCACTTCATAATTATTGCCCAGAAATTTTTTGATTGTCTTAACCTTAGCAGGTGACTCCACAATTACAAGATATTTTGCCATAAAAAGTATCCTCCTCAATAATAACCTTATTGAATCCTTACATAAAAGTTCTTACTTATCTCTCGTATTATTCCCTTGATTTCAAGACATGTAAGGCTGCGTAAAACCTCAGCCGGAGACATACCACTGTCATTTACTAATGTCTCAAGACTCTTAGGGGTAAAATCTAGTAATAGACTATACAACATTTTTTCATCCCTTGCAAGAACAATATCGTTTTTTATATTTTTTTCACAATTCGGGATGGAAAGCCCAAGTTCACCGGGCAGGCTCTCAAAATCCGTTACAACCATGGCTCCGTCAGCAATAAGCCTGTTGCATCCTTTGCTTGAAACATCGGTAATACGCCCCGGTACGGCATATACTGTCCGGTTCTGTTCCAAAGCTGTTCCCGCAGTGATTAACGAACCGCTTCTAAATCCTGCCTCAACCACTATGACATAATCAGACAGTCCGCTTATTATCCTGTTCCGTAGTGGAAACATTCCGGGAGTTGTAATACTCTCTCCCGGATATTCGGATATTATTCCACCGCGGTTCTGAATATCCATATACAGATTAAAATTCCCGGCCGGATAGCATTTTTCAACGCCGCCCGCAAGAACTCCGCAGGTATATCCTCCTTTGTATAATGCACCTTTATGGGCTTCACTGTCGATTCCTGCCGCAAGACCGCTTATAATACATGCTCCTGCTTCCGATAGAATTCCTGCGATTTCCCTTGCCGCATATCTGCCGTACTCCGAACAGCGCCTTGATCCTACTATTGCAACTGATCTGACATCATTTCGCGGGAGCCTGCCCTTGTAATACAGAATGTACGGTTTATCATATAATTCTTTCAGTCTGCAGGGGTAATCTTCCTCGTCCGGGAAAACAAAACGGACATTATTCTCCATATCCTTTTGATATTTTTCAAAAATATTCTGTCTTATATCCTTGGAAACAATTCTGTCTATATCCTTACCTGTAAGAACAGGCAGGCACTCAAATTCCTTTCTTTCCATATTATATAGTTCTTCAGGTGTTCCGAGAGACAGCAGTGTACGAATCTTAACATTGCCTATTCCCTCAAGATTATTAATCCAATACCAGTATTTTCTGTCCATTCATTACCTCACATTAATTTATATCCGATTGCTTCACAAATATGACCTTCTTCTATCCTGTCGGATTGTTCTGTGTCAGCTATGGTTCTTGCAATTTTAATTATTTTGTAATATGTCCTGGCCGACATATCATATTGGGAAAAAGCACTTTTCATAAGAATCTCTGCAGATTGTGACATAGTGCAATACTTGTTGACAAGTTGTGAAGGGATTTCGGAATTATATCTGAAACATTCCTTTTTGAAGCGTTCCTTCTGGATATCAATGCAATTATTAACAGCCTCTCTCATATCCTTGCTTGATATTTCGGTTCCGCCGGCACCCGTTATCTCATCATAGCCTGATTTGGTAACTCTCACACACATATCAATCCTGTCCGTTACCGGTCCTCTTATCCTGTCAAAGTAACGCCTGATATCCCTGTCATTGCAATTGCATCTTGTTCTGTCGGGATAATATCCGCATTTACAGGGATTCATCGCACCTACAAGCATAAAATCAGCAGGATATTCATAAGTTCCGCCAAGTCTCCTTATTCTTATCCTGTGTTCTTCCATCGGAAGCCTTAATGAATCTATTACATCATTGGAAAAAAGATTGATTTCATCGAGAAAAAGCACACCAAGATCACTTAAACTAATCTCTCCCGGTGATGGTATGATACCTCCGCCCGTAAAGGCAGGTCTTGAAATTGTATGATGGGGAGCCCTGAAAGGTCTTGACCTTATAAGTGCCAATCCATCCTTTAAAAGTCCGGCAACGCTGTATATACTTGTTATTCTCAACCGTTCCTCATCGGTGAGTCCCGGAAGTATGGTAGGTATTCTGGAAGCAAGCATTGATTTACCCGCTCCGGGAGGTCCGATTAACATAAGATTATGTCTCGCTGCGGCAGCAATCGTAATGGCACGCTTAGCCGATGCCTGACCTCTTATGTCTGCAAAATCAATATTATTATCAGCAGCATTGTCAATATTATTATCAATATGTGCCCGGCAATTACAGCCATTATTAATATAATCGACACATTCCCTGAGGGATGATATTCCTATTACCCTTATTCCTGTTACAAGAGCTGCTTCACCTACATTGCCCATAGGAACATAGCATATTGTAAAGCCATTATCCCTGGCACAAAGAGTCATGGGAAGAATTGAACTGACATTGCATATTCCTCCATCAAGTCCAAGTTCGCCTATAAATAAAGCACCTGATACCTTCTTAGCAGCAATCACTCCTACGGCAGTAAGAACTGCCACAGCAACGGCAAGGTCATAAGATGTTCCCTCCTTGCGTATATTGGCAGGAATCATATTAATTGTTATCTTTGAGGGATTAATCTGAAATTTAGAATTCTTAATGGCAATACGGACACGTTCCTTTGCCTCTTTCGTCGTACCGGCAAGATTTCCGGTAAGTTCAAAATACGGAATACCCGGTGTCACGTCCGCCTGTACCTCAACAGGTACTGCATAAATGCCGGTCACAGCAGCGGAATATACTTTACCAATCATAAAAACCTCCTTTAATAAAGGAAGCATTATAAATAAAAATTAAGACATCTGTAATATAACACATTTCAATAAAAAAAGCCACGCTTTTTCCAAAAAACGTGGCTTTAAAAATTACATATCAGTCAAGGTCAAACAAGTCATGATTCAAAATTGTTGCATCCGCACTTCCAGATTCGCCCTTTGAGTCCTTAGCTACAAATTTGAGTTTTACGGTTCCTGCTTTCACATATGTGTCATAGCACTCCTTCATAACAGCCTTATCTGTATACTTAACATTGGTATTCTTATCGTTGTTGTAAGGGTCACATATATAAAATGTATTTCTCTCACCATTTAACAGAATGTTGTCGGTTCCGTATTGATAATGGATGAGAAGTCTCTCAGCACCGTTACCGTCAATCCAATATACATCACCCTTGTCAAATCGTCCGATATGGCTTAATATATCAGCTTCATTGCTGTACATGGTCTGAACTGTCTCTCTTGTTGCAAGGTCGGCATCGGTTGCCTTGAATTCTACCTTAATCTCACTATCCAATGAGCTTGTATAGATGACATAGGAATTGCTTCCCCTTACTCTTGAACCGTTAAGTACTTCAACCTCAGGCTTATAGTTACCTGCGGCAATTGCTTTAATAACTGTATTTACGAAAAGCTTATGTTCATTGGACTCACCCATAGTCGAGTGACCTGCACCCGAATAGGTAATGTTACCCTTTGAGTAGATGTAGTAGTTAGTTGCGGCGTCACCTTTGTTATCACCATAGTAATTTGATCTATCTGATGACAACGTATACCATACAACAAGATCATCTTCTTCCATGTTTAATTCATAATACTGTCCATGTGTGGTTGCAAGTTTTATTGTACCATCACTGCTTGTAGTATTATATGGATATAAGGAAATCTGTCCTTTATTAATCTGATCGGCACTGTTGGTTGTAAGAATGGTATTAAGTCCATAACTATATGCATTCTTTGTTGTTGTAAGAACTTCTTTATTCTTATCACGTCCCCCATTATTCATCCTGTGATATGCTCCGTTATCAAGGGAATAATATGCATTGTCACGACGTCCCATTGAACGCAAATACAATACCCAGTTATTAAGGCCCTGTATCTCCCTGACATAAGTCTCATTGCCATTATTATCCATAACTGTAGGTACATGGGCATTAGCAAGGGTATCACTGCTAAGATTAGGTATTGTTGTTACGCTATACTTATCCATGCCTGCCAAGTCCCTGAAAAGTCTCGTAAAGTCAAGGGACATCTTATCGCCATATCTTTCTATATCCTGTGATGAACCTGTCTGGAGATTACCCCAATTGTCTTTATATATACCATAGTTGACATTATTAGAGAAAGCAATTGTATCATGGGTAAATAATACAGAACCTCCCTTAGCAGCAAAGTCAATAATATTACTTAATGCTCCGTTATCATCGGATATATCTTGCTTACCATAGGTGTCAGCAAAACCGATTACAACCATTGAATAATTTCCACCATAATTTTTTCCATTAACAGTTCCGCCTTTTTTAAGGAAATTTTTGTCTGTATCGTAATCTTCTACAGCCGTATACTTATTACTTCCTGTATATAATTGTTCAAATTCATCGGAATAAATTGTTTCAACAACTATTTCATAGTTAATTATCTTAGCAGCTTTATCCAAATGTGAGAGAAAACTACCATCCTTGGAAAGATCCATTGTAATCGTTCCACCTGATGGAAGAATCTGAAGAACCCTTGCAGTCTTACTTTCGCCTCGGATTATAGTATAATCATCATATACAGCTCTGTTAATAACATTATTACCGGAAATTTCATTAACCTGGACTCTCCACGAGAACATTCCGTTGAAGTTAGCTGCAATAGGTGTAGCAAACTGCACACTCTGGTTCTTGCTTTCAGCCTTAATTGTAGTACTGTATAATACTTCATTATTATCATCGGTTGTGGCTTTATCATTAAATTTACCGTCTGTATTCTTATCATATATAAGTGTTACTCTGTAAGTGTTACCCGGTGTTGCCCTGAATGTAGTATTAAATCTTAATTTCTCAGGTTTGTCTACAACGCTTGTCTCTTTAACAAGGCTCTCACTGTCGTATTCAATTACAGGACATTTAGTCCATGTAATACCATCCAAATACTCACTTGTACATGATTTGATTTCAAGTTTCTCACTCTTCATAGCCTTCATAAGGTCAGAAAAGATTGTAAGTACTGACATAGTCTCATCTGATGACTGATAAGAATTAACAAATTTGTACAAATTAGATGTAGGATATACAAATCCACCTTTTTTGTTGTAATACTCATCTTTAATACAGTTGTAGACATCATCCGCCATTATTACAGGATTACCGTAATCTATGAATTCACGGATTTCTTTCATCTTCTTCTCGGTGAAATCATTGCATGAATACCTTGCATTGCCAAGTTCTTCATCATATTGTGTAGGATATGTTACAGGTCCTCCAATTTCACTTCTTAATTTCTTAACTGTATATACAGCTTTATTTCCTGATGTCTTATATGTATTATATATAAGAGGTGTCCAGAGATTCTCAACGTTAATATCAAAAAGTACCCTTGAACCTTCTTTCAGACCGGTAGTCTTAGGTTCAGAATACAATGCATAACCTTTATTTGTCGCATCCACCTTCTCATAATCAGAAGGAAGATAACCTAAAAGTGCCTGCTCAGTCTTAATTAAATCACCAAATGCAAGATATACATATCCATCCAGCTTCCTGTCATTGTAAGTGACGAATCTGTTTGAAAGAGATGAATCCTTATATACAGAACTGTAACGGATGGTACCGTTAAGGTCTGCAAGTTTGTTTTCGCTATCCCCATCCACTATTCTTGAATTCATCATGCCTGATCTGTCACCAATATAGATAATATCGTATTCCGATATAAGATCTTCATTCATACCGTTAAATTGAAGACTCGTCATACACTTAAATTCAATCTTCTTATCTGCAATTCCATTATAAGCTGCTACAGTACCGTCAGTTCTTGTATAACTTCTTATATGCAAAGCCCTTGCAAGTTCCATAATACGGTCAACCGTTGTCTGGTTGTTTGTATCCGAATAAAGGAAATCCTGACATGGTTCAATTTCAAGAACTTTAATTACTTCATCGCTATTTTCATCAACACCAAGGAGGTATCTTAATATATCTGTAACGTAATAGTTATTACCACTTATAATTTCCCTTTCCTTGGCAGTTCCGTTATCAGTAAGCATACCAACATTCGTCTTACCTATTGAGAAAATGGAATCATTACCGTTATTGCTGGTCTTATATACATAGTTAAAGGTAAATTCACCGCTCTCGGTACATTTCATGTCAAAGAAAGGTACGTTACCGTCACTCCAGTCTGTATAATCCGTACCGTTATACTGATATGCACCTGTTACAATACCATAGGAATTAGTATATTCTTCTGTATCGCTTTTCTTAGTAGTAAGTGCATCAAGTACATCTTCATAATAAGTGCTGACACCATTATAAGCAGCCCCTTCCTCATTAGAGGTCTTCATTATAAGATTGACAAGTTTATGGATATTGGCATCCTTACTCTTAGGATTACCATAATTTACAACTACAGGTATAGGTGTATCCCCTGTATAAGAATTACCTTTATAGATAAATTCCATAAGTTTGATAACCATATCCCATTTCATATCGCTTATTTCAAATTCGCCTGCATCGTTCTTGTAATAGCAGTTATACCAGATATCACCGGCATTCTCAGATTTATATTCATTACCATCGGCATCATAAGCGCCTGTAGGAGTGCTACCTGTATCTGTAAGGTCTTTTACAGATGTAGAATTATTAACATAAAAATTATTAAAGTTAATTACTTCTTTGTCCTCAAGGAAACTTGATATATATATAAATGATACACCTTCAAGGTCTTCTTCCTTAAGTTCTCCTGCTACAACCGTCCTGACTTCCATATTCTCACTGAAATATGAAAATGCCGAAGGATTAGAATATCCGTCAAGGAACTCTTCAAGGAAGAAATTAGGATAATTAACCGTATATTCTTTAGTCATCTTGTTATAGGAAATGGTATAAGGATGATGGAATGATGCTGTACCCTGAACGGTTACAGTTGTGATATTACCATTCTCTTTCTTATTATATAAAAACTGATTGTATATTTCCGCTTTGTGTTTTTCCAATGTCTCTCTTACTTTAGAAGATCCTGTAAGCATATTAAATACACTTGCATTCTTATATGGTACAATCTCAAGAATTACAAGTTTTTCATTAGCAGCCATAAGCCTGTCAAGTATTGGCTTCTTGTTATCAATGGATATTGGTGTCTCACCATTATCATTAATAACGGCAGCATTGGTATTTGTGTTGCTCTTCAGAATAACTCCCGTAATTATTGCGGCTACAAGCACAGCTACGGAAATAACTATTCCAAATGTCCTTTTTTTTGTTTTCATCTGCATCAACCTCACTAAAACTTAACTTTAATCCTGTTACTTTTCTACGTGTACAAGTTGTGAACCATTTGAGCCTATTTGGTATAATTCGCCATTAACTTCAAGGCTTTGAATTTTATTTCTTAAGGTAATTGTCTTATTCTCAAATCTTGACGTATCGTTATGTGTTACTTTGATATATACATCAAGCATAACGGGCTGTGTTACAACTTCACTATCGGCTACTTCAGTCTTACATTTATCACTGATATTTACTGTAATTTCTTCAATATTGTTGGAATACCTGTATCCCGGCTTATCTTTTTCGGTAATATAACCTGTGTCAGCTTTATCAAAGACATATATTCCGGTTCCATCCCTCAATATGTATCTTGACGATCCTTTAACGGATGTAAATAACTTCTTTCCTTCTTTAATTTCATAAGAACCTGTATATACTTCAAGATTTTTACTGTTTGATATAATAGATAAGTACGTTGCCTCCTGAAGAGTATCCGTTATTACATTAGATGTCTCCTGAAGCTCATTCTGAAGGTTAATAGTATTGCTCTGGGTCTTATAAAATCTTGACCCTTGGGATATAAATGCAATAACTATTGTTATGACAACAGAACTTACCGCCAGTGCTACAAGAACCTCTGTGAGGGTAAAACCTTTATTATTATGTTTTTTACCTTTTTTTAATTTCATAGTCATGTGCCTCATATCTGTGAATGTTTACCGGTTACAAAATAGAGTCTTACGCCCCTGGACTTCTCCTTATAATATGCAATGAAGTCGCAATAAGAACTATCGGTAACATCTATTTCTGAACCGTTTGAAAAATATACCTTTGATACATTTCCTGTGAGGGAATTAAATGCAACACTTACCTCTTTAATGGTATTATCCAGTCTGATTTCATTACCTTTATCATCAATAATCTTGAACTTAACATTCTTAGGAAGTGTTTTGCTATCCATTTTAGCTTTGTCGGATTCTTTTTCCGCTTTCTTAACATAGCTGACTTCTGTTCCGTCATCGCCTACAGAAATTGTCATATTCCACTCATAAGCGGAAACAGTCTTAGCTTTTTCCCTTGCCAGAGAGAGGTAATCATCAACTATACTTGCTGCTTTATTAACATTACTTTTATTAACGGTTCTGTATGTAATCGAAATAATTCCCGTAAGTACTGCCATAATTGCAACTACAACCAAAAGTTCCAGTAATGAAAAACCTTTGTTATTATGTTGTCCGGTTCTGTTAGTTATAATCGACATTCTCATTCTTTCTCCATTCGCTGAAATTAAGAAGCTGATTCATTTCGACTTCATCAAGTTTATTAGTATCACTTGTTTCCTGGAAAGCATTAAAATACTGTGCTACATCTTTATATACATCAAGGGTAAGTTCTGCCCTGTTGTTTATTCCTGTTGTCACCCGGGCTGAACCTTTAACAGTTATCTTGCCGTCAGTGATTATAAGTCCTTCAAAGTTACTATTAACAACAATATCAACACCATATCCAAGGATAACACCGTTAGTCACGCCATTAGGAATTGTATAAGAGCCTGACTGCCCATCTGCTTTTGAGGTAATTACCGCTGCAATCGTACCATTTTCATTATGTATGATGTTTTTTTCAAGGGTGTCAAGTTTTTCCTTATTAACTGTTCTCTCATAAGGTGTCAAAAGAACAGGATTATTGCTTGTATCAAATTCTATTTTGTGAATAGAACCATCAATAGTCACATTCTCAGGGAAATCGGTATAATCCACAGTATCATCAAGAGCAAGGAATGACTTGATTAATTTATATTTATTAGCAGCATTAGTGCTGGCATTCAAAACGGATGAATAATCCATATTAGTTCCCAAAATACTTGTTGAAGAATATCCGCTCTCTTTGGTTACCTGTAAAAGAGTGCCGCTTGTATATACTGTTGCACCTGACGTAATCTTTATTTCAGTATTCTTGTCAAAGAATCTTGCAAGACCCATTTCGATTGTGGTTTTAATTGCATTCATTTCTACAATATCATCATCTGTGTATGAAAGACCTTTTGATTTAAATAAACCTTCAAGGTAACCATTCTGTGCAATACATTTAACATATTCATTCTGTGCAGCATTGTCTACGAAATCAAGATAGTAATATGTCTTACCATTTGCATCCTTTTTCTCCACATATCCGGTAGTTGTAAGAAGTCCAAGCCTGTATGCAAAGAAAGAGCTTAAATCTATCGCTACATTTTCAGGTTTAGATGTAGGATTAGCTACATAAGTACCGTCTGAACTATCCTGCTTTTTCTTCAGATAACCTGATGGTACAAGATATATTTCCTGATTACCCTTTAATCCCATGGAATCACCTGTCACATAAGAGGAATCCTCAGTTAATTTTACATAAGCCTTACCTGCAAGTAAAAGGTAATTAATATCCGTCATATCAAGGGTACAGTTTCTTCCGTTTACAATTATTGCTGAACTCGTAGACGCCTTTCCTGTTGGATCACTGGTATTGGCATTATTTTTTCCGAAGCCTAAATATTTTCCTTTTATTGTTATATTGCAGTCGTCACCATTAAGTGATAAATCATCTGCTACATAAGTCCTTGCCTGATTTGAAGTATAAAGTACATCTCCTCTTCCTCCATCGCCGCCGGCTGTAATTCCGTTACACCAGATACTTCCGTTTCCTGTTTTTAATACGGATGCACTGCTTCCTCCCGGAAGGTTAATATCGCCTTTTGATACAATCACTGAAGGTACTTTAAGCTGGCCATTTAATAAGAGTCCGTCTTGAAGTGTAAGAGAACTTCCGCTGAATACATCAACATTACCACCGGAGTACATTCCCCCATAAACATCAACAATACCTCTCGATTCGGGACTTGCACCGATTTCTATCTTATCATCTGCAATGAGACAATAATTAAAGTATGCTTTCCATTCTTTCTCATCAGCTATAAAATCAATATCTATATCCGGATAAGTAATCTTAATATCTATCTTTATGGTTGAGTAATAAGGTTCCTTTTTGTCTTCAAGGTATCTGATTGCAACATCCTTGAATGTGTAGGTATATGAAGCAGCATCCGCTACAAAACTTGAATATCCTACTACCTTTGCCTTTTCAGGTTTAGTAATAAGTGTATTAAAATACTTAATTGCACTTTCTTTGTCAGCTGTATTGAAAGATTCTCCAAAGATTTTCTTGCCGGTTATGTTATAATACTTTTCTTTCATATTTTTATTTACCATCTCATTATTATATCTGTTCATGGTAACTACACCACCGGTAACAGAATACTTTCCGAGATTGGATGCTGCATAATCATAAGCTTCTTCCAGGGATTTGTAACACATAATTCCAAGACCTGTATGAATCTCTTCTGTTATGGAATCAGCACTATAAAAGGTATTCTTAGAATACTTATCCATAATTTTAAGTCTGTAGTTGGTTGCCGCTGCAGAAAGGATTGCACTTCCAAGCACGCCTACAAAAGCAATTGCCACAATGGCTAACACTAAAGTAACACCTTTATTATCTTTTCTGAATCTTCTAAAATGCTTCTTCAATGATTATCCCTCCTTAACGCTGTCAACCTTTGTAAAATAATCATCTGCTATATCCAAAGTATTGTCTGCTTTAATAGTCATACCATCAGTCTTATCTTTCCAGATATATACACTGACATTATATAATTTATTAATAGAGCTTCCACCCTCTGTAAGGGAAGAATTCGCACCCGTCCAGCCGGCAACATTGGTATAAAAACCAAGCTTATCACTTTCGCCTGAATTGTTATAACATTCAATTTTTATATTATCTTTGTTAAGAGATACTTTAGTATCTTCTGTACTTCCATAGTTAACTGTCTGCTCTACAAGATATACATTTACCGGCTTTTCCCAATCTGCTTTTTCACTATCGGGTCTGTATTTAACAGTAATCTCATCCTTTGCAACATTTTCATTGCCATACATGCCAAGTACAGGCGTATAGATAATATAGAGGTTAGGTGCTGCAATGCCTGCCTTATCCACTGTTCCAATACCAAGTTCTATATTCTTGTACTCTATATTCTTGTTGTCATATGTATATGTTATGTCCAGGTAATATTTATATTCTACCTTACCGGCATATACTGTTGATTCATTCTCATAGATTGTGAAAACGGATTTCTTAACTATCTTGCTCTTGTCAGTTACTTTCACTCCTTTTTCATCAAAAGTATTAACAATATTCTTATCATATTGTTCTAATTTACTACGACATGTAATACTGGAATTTTCGTTGAGGTTATTGATACCGGGTCTTATATAGTCATTCATTCCCGTCTTATCAGCTTTAGAATATCCGGTAGGGTCAACAATTACCGATACATAGAATTTTTCAGTGTCAGATCCTTTGTAATAATCTACACCATCAGAGTTCTTATTAATACCGTCACCTATATTGGTAAATACAATCCTGCCATCAGACATGGAAGTATATTTACCCTGGTAAGCGGTCTTGAGTGCATCTAAAGGCATTGCCCCAAAGTATTCTGAGATACTTTGGGCAATGTCTGTAGCATTCTGCATACTTTTTGCTTTTCCATTCATCCTCGCTGAATTAACGAAGGTCTGGATAAGCGGAATACTTAAAACTGAAATAAGTGCTAAAGTAACAAGAACTTCCACCAGTGAAAATCCCATATTCTGTTTTCCGGCTTTACGTGGATGTCTCATCATAATCACTCCTATTCATAAACAACTACTTCACCTGATTTTTCTCTAATCTTAAATCTTGGATTTTCGTCATCATCAACTATCTTAACGTATAACTTCATATCTGTGTTGTTAATAATAGTTGCGTCTGCTCCGTTTATATCTTCTCCTTCAGGGTCTCTGTCTGTTCCAACCACAAGAAGCGAAAGCATTGATCCCGGTGTGAATTCAACACCATTTTCATAATTAGTTGCAGGATATACTGTATCGCCTATTGCGTATGATACTGTATATTTACCTTCCTTGCCACTAAATGTAATTGTAACTTTTTCTCTTTCAGACGAATTCTTAGAAATTCTTGTTGCAGCGGAATCACCCTTAGGGCCGATTACAACACTGTCTGCATCTGACTTAAATGAGTCAAGTGCGATATAGTAATCATAGTCTGTTACAATATTATTACCATTTTCTTCATCAGCATTAGTACCAGGTGTAAATGTTGATGAGTTAAAGATATTTTCTGTTCCCGTAAACTTATTCTGGACAGGTGCTCCGAGGAACTTTCTGTCTGAACCTGTTATTGCATATATATTAAGTATCATTGTTCCTGATACTTCATCATCATCAGCATTATATGTAGCATTTACAGAATCAATCCTGCATTTGAACTTATAAGTATTAAGATATTCGATAAGTTCCTTATAACCCGCATAAGATGTCTTATAAGAAAGTGTAAGTGTTGTTCCATAACCTACATAATCTGAAGTATATACCGCTGCACCCTGTGTCATAGGGTTAGAAGATGTAATTGCGCCAAATGTATAAAGTGCTGCCGTATCAGCCAGTGATACCTGTGAGAACCACACTCCTGTGTCCTTCTCAATCTGGTCAACAAACATAATTGAATATTCCTGTGAATATCCTGTGTCGAAACTACCAAGAAGAGTATTATATTCTGATGTATAATATTCTGTATCTTCAAGGTACTGTTTCTCTCTTGCCTGCATCTCTTTAAGATTGTTATATAAGGTTCTGTTTTCCTCAATCTTATCATCAAGTTTATTATTGGCAGCTGAAATCTTTCTGTATCCAATAAAGTAAGAAAGAGCAATAAGTATTACACCTACTACTATAAATATTAATTTCTTTTCTCTGTCATTTAACTTCATTATTCATCGCCCTCCTCTGTCTGTGTAGGAAACTGACTAAATACACATGTAATTGTATAGCTGTCTGTTATCGCATCGTTATCATCTGTTGCCTCGGATACAGATGCACAATTAACCGATGATATGTTACTCTGTTTCTTTAATGTAACGAGGAACTGGGCAAGGGTTTCCTTGGAACTGCCGGTACAGTTCATTGTAACGGCTCCTCCGGAAACAGAAAAGGACGTAAGTCCTATATCCGAAGGCATATCCTCTTCAAGGAATTCAATAAACTTATGAAGGTCATCATCAGCATTGGATGCAAGTGCATAGAATGTTGATATGTCTGTGAATTTATCTTTTGAAAGATAATAATCATTAACTACTGTCTTAATGCCCTCTATCTTTTTAATGTTTGATTTGAGTCCGTTATTCTCTGTTCTCTTACTTATGTTGCCTACAAGAGGAATAAGCACGATTACTGCTGCAACAAAAACGGCTCCCATAATTATAAGTCTTAAATATTTATTATCATTAGTCTTCTTAGCCTTAATAAGTGCGGACTTTGGAACAAAGTTAACAGGCTGGATAACACATCCGATATTGGAAAGGTATCCTGTAAGTTCTGACAAAGACATATTAAGTCTGTCATCCGCAATAACCTGGTTAAGTTCATCAATTTTTTTAATCTTAAGACCAATTTCATAAGAAAGAAGTGTCTCAAGTGCCCTGATTGACTTACCCTCAGTTACCATTACAGCCTTCTGGATAGTAACATCAGGATTCTTTGTTGAATAATAGTCAATTACACGGCTGATATTATTAGCGAGATATTTTAACGAACCCGTTATATAATCTCCGTCGGAAAAACTTTCTTTAAGTACACGTTCATTGTCAAGGACAGTTAACGCTTCTTCATACGGGATATCCCTCTTCTCCGCTATTGCATTGGCAACGGTTGATCGTCCGTATGGAACAGATCTCATAAGCTGAAGGACATTCTTATTAAATATACTTATGATTGTTGCTTCATCACCCATCTGGATAGAAAGGGTAGGTGAATCATCAATCTGCAATCTCATTAACTGCAATGTAGAGTTACCAACATAATCAAGATCAAGTACCCTTAATTCAAGCATGTCTGCAACGTCATAATATCTTTCGACAATACCCATTGGTGCTGCCATAACCATTAATCTGTATTTTTTCTCTGATACATCAATAATGTTCTCGAGTATGGAATATGTAAAGACATATTCATCTATATTAACAGGAAAATATTCTGTTGCATTCGTAACAATATATTCCATTAATCTGGCTTCCTTCATATAAGGTGCCACGATTTCTTTACTGATAATTTTATTTGACTGAATGGCAAAAATTACATCTTTAGTGATGATTTCGCCCTTCCTAAGTTCTTCTCTTATGGCTGTTGCCAATTCCTTAGGATCTCTTATCTGACCATCTTCTACACAATCCTTTGGTGTAGGAATTGTATTAGAATATGATACTCGAACAATTCGGTGTGAAGAATACATTACTTCACTTATCTTAGTGGTATCATTACCTACCGTAATAGCTAAAACTGTTGACGCCATTTCTATATTTCCTCCCTGGTCGATGCCTGGTAAACATCTTAATTTATTTTATTGAAAAATACCTAAATACCAATTTAATAACCGGTCTCCACACAACATTGATATAACTATTCCTACAGACAGATATGGTCCAAATGCCAACATTCTGCCTTTATCACTTACTTTCATCAATATAATGTGAATAACAGAACCAATGATGCATCCCAGAATCAGTGCCAGTATTATGTGTTTCCAACCAAGTAAAAGTCCTGCGGCTGCCATTAACTTAATATCACCGCCGCCTATTCCTCTTCCCTTTGTAATAAGATATAACAAAAGTAGGAATCCGCTTACGCAGACCATTCCTATCAGATAATATAGGAAATTCTTATAATTAAATGCCATATTAATTATTCCAAATACCAATATGGCTATGTTAAGTCCAAACGGAATCTCGTATGTACGCCAGTCAATTACGCTTAAGGCAATCAGCATGGATACCGACAGTGCGTAACATATACTTGTTACATTAATTCCGTTAAAAATAAATATTAATACATAAAATAATCCATTAATGAATTCTACTAATGGATATTGAACTGATAACTTTGCTTTACAATACCGACATTTTCCTCTTAAAAAAAGGTAGCTGAACAATGGAAATAAATCATACCATTTTAATTTATGTCCGCATGTCATACAGTGACTGTTTTCTGTTACTATGTTCTCATGTAAGGGCAGTCTGTATATCAATACGTTCACGAAGCTGCCAATTATTATTCCGAAAATAAAGCATATTACATATATCGTAATTCTCATGCTTAAAGTCCATATCATAATGTATACCTGCTCAATTTTTCTTTATTATATAACTGAGACAATACCTGCTTATGCAGATATCATCCCAGTTAAAATAAATATTACCCGTAATATTTAATCGATTAATTCAATCTCTGACGAATTAGGTTGTTGGCTCTGTTGTAGCTCCGCCTGCACCACCACCAGGTACTGATTCATCTTCTGCTTCTCTGTATACAGTTACCATCTGGCCAGAAATTACAAATGTTACCTGATCATCTGCCTTATAAGCCTTAGATGTAAATTTCCAGTCTTTAACATCAGCACTTACTGCTGTTAAGAATGTTTTAACTTCAGCATCTGTGATTGGTTTTACTGCTGTAATGGTTTTAGGAGTATCAACATCAATTGTTGTACCATCGTAAACGATTGTAGCTTCAATATCTGAGTATGTAGGATCTGCTAAAGTTGTTACCATTGTGCTTCTGATTTCTTCGATAGCTGAAGCATCTTTCTGTTTCTTAGACTTCTCAACGTTCTTTACAAGTGTTGGTACTAAAATACCCATAAGTACAGCCATGATAGCTACTACTACAATAAGTTCTACAAGAGAGAAACCTTTGTTATTTTTCTGTGACATTTTCTTCATGAATATCATTCTCCTTTTCCTCTTAATCAGTGTTATCTCTGATCATATTATTTTGATAATAGATATATATACAAAAGCTGATGACGGGTACGCAAAAGCTTTTAGTATCAAATTTACATCTTGCCCAATGTGTTATACATTGTAATCATTGGTCCGTAAATTGCAGCTAAGATAAGACATACAATTCCGGCAAGTACAACAATAATCATTGGCTCCATAAGTGCCATAACCTGCTGTGTAGCTGCTTCTACTTCTTCATCAAAGTAGTTGGCACAGTTGTTAAGCATCTCTTCAAGGTTACCTGATTCCTCACCGATACCTGTCATATGAATGATAAGTGGTGGGAACAGTTCCGATTTCTTAAGGGGCATCGTAAGAGGCACGCCTCGCTGCACCTGTACGGCACAGTCACTTACAACGTCCTTGAATAACTGGTTATCCATGGTTCCCGCCGTAATATTAAGAGCTTCAACCATTGACATACCGGAAGAAAGCATTGTGCTGAAAGTTCTTGCGAATCTTGCTGCCGCCGTCTTCCTTGTAAGATTACCGAATGCCGGCATTCTGACCTTAAGTCTTGCAAAGAAATATATACCGGTCTCGGTCTTTGAAAAATACTTAAGCCCTATTACTACTGCGGCTATAACCGCTATAATTATGTACCAGTAACCTCTTATGAAATCACTGAGGGAAAGAAGTCCCCTCGTAATTCCCGGAAGCTTCGCATCCATATCTGCGAACATGCTGGAGAAACTTGGAATAACGGCAACTACCATTATAACAAGAACCGCTATGGCAACAATACCCAGTATGATAGGATACATCATAGCCTTCTTAAGTGCTGCCTTGGTTCTTCCGTCCTTCTCGAAGTGTTCAGCCATTCTCTCAAGAGCAATTTCAATATTACCTGACTGTTCACCGGCTTCCATCATACTTACAAGAAGTGATGGAAAGCAATCTTCCTTCTTCATTGAGTTAGCAAGGGTATCACCCTTCTGGACTCCGTCCCTGACATTATATATGGACTGCTTAAGCGTCCTGTTCTCTGTCTGGTCGCCAAGCATGTCAAGTGCGGTTATAACGCCTACGCCCGCTTTCAGTAAGCTGTTAAATTGTCGACAAAAAGCGCTCAAGTCCCTGACCTTGACTTTCTTGCCACTGCCAAACTTAACCTCGGTATTAAGCTTGCTGCCTGCCTTAACGGAAATAACTGTGTTGCCTTCCGATTTCAGTTGTGCTACAGCGGTTATCTGATCTTCTGCATCAAGAGAACCGCTTTTTTCTTTGCCTTCTTTTGTTATTATTCGATAATTAAAATTTGCCATTCTTTACTCCATCAAACCCAATCCTAAGTATGTATGTATTATACTACATCGACAATTTTCATACAAGATTTTTATTTATCAAATTTTTATGATTTGTTTAGTATATTTTAATTTTTTTCTCCAATGCAACAGGATCCTGTGCAAAACTCAGTGCGGATTCGGACGTAATATGTCCCATCATACAAAGTTCATATAATGCATCATCCATTGTTATCATGCCTTTTTCCCTGCTGGTCTGTATCATTGAATCAATCTGGAATGTCTTGCTTTCACGGATAAGGTTCTTAATTGCTACTGTCATAAGCATTACTTCAAATGCTGCTACACGGTGATGCTTATCCGTTGTAGGAATAAGCTGCTGTGAAATAACCGCTTCAAGTACCATTGAGAGCTGTATTCTTATCTGCTGCTGCTGATGAGGAGGGAATACGTCAATAATACGGTCAATTGTGCTCGCCGCACCTATTGTATGCAATGTTGAAAGAACAAGATGTCCTGTCTCGGCTGCAGTAATTGCTATCGATATTGTCTCAAGGTCTCGCATCTCACCTACAAGGATGACATCCGGATCTTCACGGAGTGCAGCCCTTAATGCATTGGCATAACTCATTGTATCAAGTCCGACTTCTCTCTGGTTAATCATCGCCTGTTTATGTGTATGCAGGTACTCGATCGGGTCTTCAAGTGTAATAATATGTGCTTTACGATTCTCATTAATCTTATTAATTAATGAAGCAAGTGTAGTAGACTTACCACTTCCGGTAGGTCCCGTAACGAGGATAAGTCCTCTCTTCTTATTATGTAATTCTATAACTGATTTAGGAAGTCCCAGATCTTCAGGTCTTGGAATCTGTGTTCCTACCAGACGGATTGCTGCCGCAAGACTTCCACGCTGTTTAAATGCATTAACCCTGTATCGTCCAAGGCTTGGTATTGAAAATGAAAAATCTGCTTCTCCATATTCTTTAATGATGTTTTTCTGCTTCTCATTAAGAAGCTGGCCTACTATTTCTTCTGTGTCTGTTGGCGTAAGCCTTGGGTAATCCATTCCCATAAGTTCACCATTGACTCTCATCTCAGGTGGGAGTCCTACCGTAATATGTACGTCGGATGCTCCGTTTTCTTTACCGATTTTTAAAAGTTCTTCAATTGTAACCATTTTGTCCAAAACCCCCGTTTTTTTAGTTGGTATCGTCTGTTTCGTAGGTAATCTTCATCATCTCGTTAAATGATGTCAATCCCTGTTTTACATAGTTTGAGGCTGACATTCTAAGTGTATTCATGCCCTCCGTTACTGCCTGTGCGGTTATCTCGTCCGCATTGGCTCCCGATGCAATGAGTTTCTTGATCTTTCTTGAGATAGGCATTATCTCATATACACCGATTCGTCCATAATATCCTGTATTACCACATGCCTCACATCCGCAAGCCTTATAAAGCTTAAGAGGTTCATTCTGTGGTACCTTAAGAACTCTCTTTTCTTCCTCGTCTGCTTCGTAGGACTCCTTGCATTCAGGGCAAAGCCTTCTGACAAGTCGCTGGGCGATAATTCCTACAAGGGAATCACCTAAAAGGTATGGTTCAATACCCATATCAATAAGACGGGAGATAGATGCCGCAGTACTGTTAGTATGAAGTGTACTTACAACAAGATGTCCTGTGATGGAAGCCTTAACTGCTATCTCTGCTGTCTCTCCGTCTCGGATCTCGCCTATCATGATGATGTCCGGATCCTGTCGGAGAATTGAACGAAGGGCACTGGCAAATGTAAGGTTAGCCTTAACATTAACCTGAACCTGATTTACATTGTCTACATTCGCTTCTACCGGGTCTTCAACAGTGATGATATTAACTTCATCACTTGCGAGTTCGCTTAAAGCCGTATAAAGTGTTGTAGATTTACCACTACCTGTAGGTCCCGTAACAAGGATAATTCCATGTGGGTTTCTAAGGATATTATCAAATTTAACAAGGTCTGTAGGTGAAAGACCGAGGTCTTTCTTATCCCTCTTAAAACCTTCTTTGGAAGCAAGTCGCATAACGACTTTCTCTCCAAATACCGTAGGGAGGTTGCTGACACGGATATCGTATTCCCTTCTGTCCACGGTTATCGTAATTCGGCCGTCCTGCGGCTTTCTCTTTTCAGAAATATCCATTCCTGAAATTACTTTAAGTCTGGCAATAATCGCCGCATAAAGCGCTCTGTCATAAGATATAATCTCACGGAGAACACCATCTATCCTGTATCTGACTCTTACGTTGTATTCAAACGGTTCAATATGTATATCGGAAGCTCTCTGGCGCACGCCGCCTTCAATAATATTATTAACAAGCTTAACAACCGGTGAATTATCAACATCTTCCTGTCTCTTATTCTCTTCGGCATTATCTGCGTCATCACCCGAACCCTGTTCTTTCATGAACTGTTCCGCAATGGCATTGGCCTGTGATTTACCATACAGTTTATCTATTGCCGTAGATATATATGCATGTGTGGAAAGATATGGCTGGACCGTCATTCCGGTGATGATACCGATATCATCAATAGCCATAATGTTCATAGGATCTTCCATGGCTACTTTAATTACGTTAGCCTGTCTGTCATCAAGTGCAAAAGGAAGAAGCATGTACTTACGGACTACCTTCTCTCCTACCATCCTGGCTATGGAATCATCTATCTCAATCTTTCTCAAATCGACAAAATCAATATTAAGCTGCTGGCACAGTAAATCATTAATGGCATCCTGTGTAACATAGCCAAGCCCTATAATTGCTTCACCGAGCTTAATGCCCTTAGCTTTCTGTTCCTCCAGTGCTATATTAAGTTGTTCTTCAGTAATAAGATTGTTCTCAAGTAATAATTCTCCGAGACGGAGACGCTTTCTGTTATAAGCCATTGCTAAACCTTCCTCTTATAGTTCTATTAATTAAGCGGTACATCCGTATACTCATATCCGGCTCCGATAAAGGTCCTTGCGTCATCTTTTACGGCATCAAAGCTGCTGTTGCAGATATACCTCTGTTCTATATCATTAACTGCCATTGTAAATTCTCCGGTACGTGTTATCACTGCATCGCAGAATACAAAACAGAAATATGCATCTATATATTCATACGGATCTTCTCCTCCCGAATAATCAGGAGTCCTAATCTGTCCTTTGACATAAATAAGGACATAATTGCCGTGGCTGCCCATAGTATCCGTTGTGTTATCCGCAAGTTCAACCTTATATATATCAAAATTAACAGCCTCTTCATTACCATCCCTGTAAAGATAATCCTTCTTACCGGTTACGGTATATGCCATATGAAATGTTGTGTCAGCGGTAAGATTGGTAACCACATCCGCCGATTCTTTTGCAAGTGTGCGTATAACATCCATATCCAGATCTTCTGCCTTACCGGCATAACGGTCCGCTGTTGTTATAGTATATGTCATACTCGTCGTTTCAAAATAATATCCAAGTTCGGCAGCCTTGTCTTCATCTGCCAGGCATCTTATCGTTACAGTATCGCCTATGGCATTACCTTCAGGCTTATCGACTTCATAAGAAAGAGTGCTTATATACTCATCCTTAGAAAGGTTATCAACAGTAACCGTCACAAACGGACTTATACCATCCGTAACTATCTGTAAATCCTTAAAGGCATCAACTGCCGTTCCCTTGTTAAGTCCTGTCACCTTGTACTCCCTGATATTATCATCAATGGTAACCCCTGCCTCTCTGGCAGCCTTGCTGTCATACGAGACGGTAATTGTAATTGCATCTCCATTGGAAAGTCCATCAGTTCTGTCGGCTTCATACGTTATGCTGTCGGCAAATTTCTCATACAGTGCCTTAGTTCTTTCATCGGCATCGCTGCCGCATAAAGCCCCTACAAGGCTCACTTTGTCGTAAGACAGCAAAATCCTGCCTCTGCCATCTATTCCCTGAGTATCAATAAGGACATATCTGGCAGGATTAAATCCGTTATCAGACACTTGTCTGAATCTGATAACCAAAACTACTAACAGAATCACCACAGGCAGAATAATTTTCAATATTGTGCTTAATGTTCTCTTATTATTCATAGTACCTGCTTTCTGTCATCGTAATATTTATGTGCATATATTATCACTTATTGTTGGTAAAATCAACCGCGGCGCAGATAATTTTCCATATTTTTTATAGCAGATTTCTCAAGTCTGCTGACCTGTGCCTGTGAAATCCGCACCATTTTTGACACCTCCATCTGGGTTTTGCCATCAAAATATCTAAGTTTTATTATTTCTTTTTCCCTGTCCGGAAGTCTTTTTATGGCATCCTTAAGTGCCATCTCATTCACCCAGTTTTCTTCGGTATTTTTTTTATCACCAATCTGGTCCATTACATACAGCATATCTCCTCCGTCCGTATATATGGGTTCATATAACGATACAGGAGTCTGGATTGCATCAAGTGCCATTACAAGTTCTTCTTTGCTTACACCTATTTCCGTGGCAAGTTCATTAACCGTGGGTTCATCCTTCCCTGTTTTCATAATTCTTTCTTTGGCATATATTGCCCTGAATGCCACATCTTTAAGCGACCTCGACACCCGTATCTGGCTGTTATCCCTCAAAAAACGTCTTATCTCCCCAATTATCATGGGCACGGCATTGAGTTTGTGCTAAAAATTTTTTAATTGAATTTCGATATTTCCATTGACTATAACAATTTTGTCTATTATAGTCTTAAGTATCATATTTTTCTTCTTCTTGTCGATGTTATCCCAAACGTCGGCAAGTTTTTTTATATTTTCGTAAACAAATTCTTTTTTCTGTGTGTTGGCTGTGCTTTTGCTTTCTGATAGAACATTAGTTTTCATTGTTTTAACCGCTGATTCTGATTCCTTAATCATTTCCAAAACTGTATCGTTTCCGTCAGCATATAAATTGTATAGTCTTTTTAACTTAGTCTGTTCTTTATCAAGCTGCGATTGCATAATTTCAAGTTTTGTCGCCTTTTCCTTTGGTTTATATGATGACAAGTTCAATGATATTTTAAGAATTTCCTTTTCTACCTGCTTTTCTATGTCATCAGCCCATTCAAGCGAATTATTGCAATTAGCATTGTAATTAGGTAAATAGCTCATAGACTTGTTTCGGGACATGCAGTAGATTTTATGTTCGCCATTTGTCCATTTTTGATAACGCATAGCACATCCACAAACACCACAATAACATAATCCGGTCAACAGATTAGGTTCGGTTTGACAAGTTGTCCTAGATTTCGCCCTAGTTTTTCTCAATTCTTGTGCAAGATTAAATCTGCCTTTGTCAAAAATGGGTTCGTGCCTGCCTTGGTATATCTTGCCCTTATAGGGTATCATCCCTATATTAACGATACCGGTTAAGATATTCCTTGTGACAAGTTCGGACTTAAAACCGCAAATTTCCTTAATTTTCACATCTGAATATCCGGATATGAATAATTCAAGTGCTTTTCTTGCCTGCTCCGCACGTTCTGGGATAGGTATTAATATGCCTTGTTCCTTACTGTAGGAATAGCAATAAGGCAAATTGCCGCCGCCCATCCAATAACCTTGTTTTATTCTTTCTAGCATACCACCACGCATACGCAACATCATAGTATTTTTATCAAGCTGTGCAAACACAGCCATCATCTGCGTGTAAGCCTGCTCCATAGGACTATCGTAATTCACACTATCGTGAACGCATTTGAACGTAACATTGCACTTTTGAAATACTTTCTCAATAAGGTATATTCCGTCAATCATATTCCTTGATAATCGGTCAAGTTTAAAAGCTACAACGCAGCTTACTCTTTTCCGGCTGCAATCATTTACAAGCCTTTGCAATCCCGGTCTGTCCATATTTGCTCCGGTGTAACCGTCATCAATGTACCAATCTGTTATCACAAGCTCATTTTTTCTACAGTAGTTTTCAATATCTCGCTTTTGGCTATCAAGTCCGTTACCCTCAACAGCCTGTTTTTCCGTCGATACTCTCATATAAGCGACACATTCCATTGTCAATCCTCCTTTATGTAAAATGTGCCGCATCTATCACGTTATACGGCACATTTTATCACATATTTATTTATTGTCAATCACTTCGGCAATTATCTTTTGTAAGCTGTCCGGAATAGTTATATTTTCTATATTCACATCTACTCCGTTTTGAGTAACTTTAATCATTTAAAACCTCCAACTTACTAATTTTTTGCTTGATTTTACTGATTTTCCTATTTATCGTCCGGTTGCTTGCGGACATACGCACCGCAATATCGGTTATGCTTTTATCCTGCGACAGAAGTTTAAAGATTCTCAATTCCTCATCAGTAAAATTGGCATTTTCTTTGATTCTTTCAAGTTCTGGCTTAGTCAGTTCCGATAACTTCATAAGCCATTCTCTCCTATTCTTTCTCTTTATTCTCTTTGTTTCTTGCTTCGTACTTAACGCAAGGTTTGTCATTTTCCTTGCCGCTGCAAATTAAAAAGTGTTTACACGTTATACATTCTCTTGTTTTCAAAATTTTATGCTCCTTGGCCTTATTTTTTTTCTACCGGCAATACATTTAGGGTCTTTCAACTTGTCAATGCACATATCGTAATGGAATTGGCATACCTTATATCCAGGTAAGGCTTTCTCATTGCAAAAGCAACATAAACCTTGTTTTTCTTTCTTTTCTCGGTTGAACTGTGTGTTATTCCTTGCCTGCCTAGTTACTCTGTCTTTTTCACGGCAAATTCCACACGTTCTATAGCCGTTGTCGGCTTTTCTTTTGCGACATCGTGTGCAAATACCGTTTTCAACACAATTTGCATAGGCTTTTTTGCTCCAAACAGCGTGTTCTTCGTTGTATTGCTCACGTTTTCTATTCTTCATTACGTTTGCACACAACTTAGCTCTGCATTCCGGACAACAGCTTTCACTTGGACCTATTTCGACTTTGCGACACCTTGGACATATTTTATGGCTTTGGTACCATTCTCTTTCTTCTCTTGCATTTTTATTCCGCTTTTCGCGGCACGTTTCACAGTACACAGATGTATAATCTTCTTCTAACTGTTTACCGCAGGCTAAACATTGGTGGGCGGATAATCTTCGTTCTCTTAGTCTTACGTTGTTGAGGTAGTTTTTATTCATTTCTTTTTCTCTCCATAAAACTAATTCCCTCTCTCATTACCCTTAATAATAAAAACCCTGCCAAAAGGTCTAAGTGCGTCTTGATTGTATTCTTCAACAACTTCCCTCTCGCTAAATTCAACGTAATTATCCCTGTATTTTTTTGCTTCTGTTAAATGCACTAAAAGGTTTTTCCTGTATTCTTCGGCTTGCCTACGCATTTTTTCAAAGGCTATGTCGGTTTCGGCTTTTTCTTTTAAGGCTTTACATCTTTTTGCAATCCACTCCATTTTTGCCTCATATTTTGGGATAGTGTTAATTGACAGATTACAATATCTATCAATGGATTCTTTTTCTAAGCCTTTTAAGGCTTCCTCACGCCTGCCGATATAAACATACCCACTTGCTGCCCCTACATACACCCACTCCCCGGAATAATCCAAAATAGCTTCTTTAAGTTTCATACTTAGTTCTCCTCTAATTCAACAACTTCAAATTCCTTAATCAAACAATCCTCACATAATTCTCTCCCATTGCATTTATACAGCTTATCCACCTCGTCTTTACATTTGTCACAATACAGACGCCTAACTCTATAATGTGGACATAATTCATATTTACACGGCAATCCACAATTCAGGCAATCACTTTCAGATTTTATCATTTCTACTTCTCCATTCTAACGTTTTTATCATTCATCCTTATCTGATATTCAAGTCCGCATTCATCCTTAAGAATGTCAATCTGCTCTTTCCAGTTCGTATATCCCTCTCCGATACACTCTGCCTTGAAATTGAACCTCTTAATAAACCTCTGCAATCTCTCCCTACCAAAGCCAAATTCATCGTGCAATGTCATACTGGCAAGTATCAGCACTGTGTCTAACATCATATTTTTGGCATTGTCTGTGAATTTCTGCAAATCATTATTTGATATTTTGAGGGGTATTTCGTATGCCCCTCGGTATTTCAGCTCTTTTTCAAGTCCGTCAAGTCCGTGTTCTTTTGCGTATCTTAATGCATAGGACATTCCCTCTCGTCTTGCTATCTCTTCTTTTGAACTACTCATATTGGCGTTTCCTTTCTTATTACACTACTGTATCTCCTTGATTGATGTTCAAATTCTTAAACATAGCACACATGACTTGCACAACTATTGAATTTCCGAATTGACGATATAGTTGCGTATTGCTATTTACTGCTGCCATTTTGTCAATATCTTCATCAGATACACCCATCAGCCGTCCACATTCTCTCGGTGTCAGCTTTCTGATACGATATTGTGTAGCTATATGACTATTCGCATATCCGTGTGTGCCAGCTACAAGATTAGCCGATATGCCGTTATCGGAAACAACTGTACCGCATTGGGAACCATTGCTTGATATTTGACCGACTTTTTCAATAACGGCATTATCTGCATTAAACCCGGTCATATTACTGCGTTCGTAGCCACTCAAAATTGTACTTGCAATGTCATTCTGTTTGCCTTTAGTGGATATGCCTTGTTTTTCAAGAACCATGTTGTCTTTCTGCACACTCGTTAAGCAATTACTTGTGCCTTGCATATTTACTTCTAATCTCTGCTCCGTTGGGTTTCCCACAGTTCTATCTGACGGATTATCAGGATTTCTGCCACGCATAGCAACTATCTGACTTTCACATATTTTAATCTGTTGTGTACCGCCGCCCTCGACTGTTGTGATATTAGGGCAAAGTGCATTTTCGTCATATACTGTGTTTGATTGATGTTTGCCTGTGCCATTATCCATAAATCCTAACTGCTTTGCTTCAAGAATTTTTGGCTCTTGATTACTGCCTTGCATTGTACTCAATGTCGGACTACACCCCCTCACGTCATAAATTCTGTTGGTACTCTCAAATTTCGCTTCAAGAGAGCCTATTACGTTTACATCTGCCATAATTACTCCTAAATCGTGTTTTTCAGCTTTTACACATCGGGAAATGCCCCCCCCCGATAATGCCTTTTTGAAATCTGTCTGAAACTTCTACATATACACTTCCTATTGCTTCCATTCAATCACTCCATTCGTTCCGTAGTTGTTTAATCCCTTGTAATCTCTTGACATAATCGCTGCGGAAACATCAACCACAGATGCCGTAGGCTCTATGTTTTTATCCACCATTCCTTTTAACAACAAGGTTTCCGTCTGACCGCAAGTTTGATATTCCGCAGTCATATCTTGCCTTGATACAGTTTGCAACTTCTCTCTGCTGCGGCTTATTGATTGTTCCGTCAACGCAAGTCTGTCTGTCTGTCTGTCTGTCTGTCTGTCTGTCAAGATTGTGTTGTGGTAATGTGCCGTTGTCAATAAGCTGTTTTATCAGCTTGTCAGCCTTTTCATTGTTGATGTAATACTTTTCATCTACATTATCCTCAAGATAGTCTTTCAACTTCTTTTTGAGTGGTATAGGCTGTGGGAAATGGTAATTGTACTCGCCCAGGAACGAAAACATAAAACATCTTTCACGATTTTGTGCTACACCATAATTTTTAGCATTTAAGTCTTGATAGTAATTTGTGTAGCCAAGGCTTTCAAGGAAATCTAGCCATTTTCTAAAGTCAGGCATATTATCCTGACTATGTACTTGTGGTACGTTCTCCATGAATAAAATCTGTGGTAATTCTCCGTTGTTATCTCTGATTTCTGTTAGTATTCTCTCAACTTCCCACAACAGACCGCTTCTTGTACCACTGCCCTTAGACATTCCGGCTTGCTTCCCGGCAACTGATAAATCTGTACAAGGGAATGAGTAAGTAAGTAAATAAGTGAATGCATTTGTGTCACAGATATTCAAATCTTCTGCATGAACCTTAGTTATATCCATTGTAGGAAAATCCGTACCATGCACTGCGTTATAGCTTGCTATGGCATACTTATCAAACTCCACAACTCTGTAATGGTCAAATTTAGCACCTATTCTCTTTAGTGCCATTGCCTGACTTCCGTAGCCGGCGAAAAGTTCTATTAAGCGAATAGGCTTTGTAATGCTAATTGGTTCTCTTGTAAAGTCAAATATGCTCATTTGGTTATTCAAGTTCATACTGCACCTCCTATAAAATCACTTATATTCATCTGACTGTCCTTTTCAAATACAAGCATTTCATTCTTTGCTATATTAAAATACTTTTCATCAATTTCAATTCCTATGAATTTTCTATTTTCTTGTAAACAAGCAATTCCGGTAGAGCCTATCCCCATAAAAGGGTCTAAAACAATCTGATTTTCTAATGATGAATTCTCAATTAATATTTTCATCAGCTCTACTGGCTTTTCGGTATCGTGGAGATTTTTACCATTTGCATCTTTTCTTTTTATATTGGGAATCGACAATATATCGCTTGTGCCACAATTATTTATTTTTATCCCTTTCCCTTTTCTAAAAAAGAGGATATATTCAAATTGCGACATATAAAATTGCCCCATAATTTTATTTCCCTTGTTCCAAATTAAAGACTTAATAAAATGAAATCCGTATTGCTTAATACCATTCTTTTTTTCGTCCTCTGTTCTTAAATCCGTAAAACTGTTAAGCATTTTTATAAGATTAATATGATTAGTCATAACATAACAATGGCTACCATTTTTTAATATACGGTAAAATTCAGATGCATACATATCGCAATCTATATTGTTATAATTAAAAACTTTTCCTTGTTTATTTATCTTCTTTTGAAACATTCCGCCACTGTTTCCTGCATTTCCCCTAGATGTTGTTGGGTATGGTGGGTCGGTAACAATTAAATCAATGCTTTCATCAGCTATATTTTTAACAACATTTAAAAAATCATCATTAAAAATTTTTACTTTTTCTTTCATTCTAAATCTACCAAAAGGAAACCTCGGTTTTATGTCGCGACAACCTATTCCTTTCTTTGATTTTTAGTTAGTTGTCTTCTTTTCTCTTAAAATCTTCACAAGACACTGTTTTACTGCAAGCATAAAAATCTGCCCCAAGCGGATTTCTTGTTCTCAAATAGCCAAATTTGCAAATACTGCAAAAGTCACTTCCCTCATTGCTTTTACAATCATTAGGTTTATTTTCTTTCATTTCATCAAGTTTTCTATTCATACAGTCATTATCTCTAGTAAGAATATCTATCTTGTTCACAAGACGATAATATTCTTTATTACTTAAAATCTTCATTCCGAATCACCTCGCTTTTAGGCTAAATAATAACCTTTGCTCTTTGCCTCTGCATAATCATCTTCTGTAAGCAAAACTTCTTTCTGAATCTCTTTGTTGCCATAACAATCGACATCACATACAATCTTGAAAAACAGCATTCCGTTCTTCTCGATAGCTTCTTCGCGAGTTATATTTGTTACATAGTGTTCAAGTAAATTCATTCTGAATCACCCACTTTCAGCAAATCCATAAATTTCTCATACTGTTTCTGCGATACCTTATTATTAGCCTTATCCGCTCTCAATTCGATTTTAAGGTGTTTTTCTGCGATAGAGGATAATTCCCTCGCTAACGCCTTTTTGCCTTGCTGTATGCCGTCTCTGTAGCCTTTAGAGGGCTTAAATTCATTTATCTTTTCCTTACCCTCTCCTTGACCGCCTGCTGTCTTGTTGTATCTGCACTGATAACCTTTTTGCGTGTACTTCAAAATCCAATATTGCTCCCATTTATCAAGCTCATTTGCTGGATAATGAATAAAATTAAGTTTCCAACCATAGGGATTTTCCTCACTGCAAAATCCCCTTTTCTTGATTGATAAATCTATGTGCTGATACCCGGATAAATGAGAAATATTTCTTTCCAAGCAATCAACACTCTGCCCGATATAAAAGTACGATATTCCATTTTCATCGGTTCTAGTATAGAAATAAATGCCACTCTTGTGCTCCATATCAGGGCAAGCGTTTAATATGCGTTCTCTGTTCTTACTTTTTATGGCATATAATTGTTTATAATTTACACTTGGCATTTCTCTTACCTCCTAATGGCGTTGTTAATATCTCTTCAATAGTCCAACCTAAATCCTTTCTATGCAATAAACAATGTGTATTTATACCTACTATTTCAGCCCACTCAATAGCTCTGTGAGATTCTCCGTTATATTCCCAAATCGGAGAACACGATAAATCCTTGCATTTTCGACTACAATACACAGCATTTTTAAAATGCCCTCCTCTTTTGGCATTAAACCTTTTTCCACATATAGGACAGATTTTCGTGTAATCCTTTGTATTCGGGTGCGTTTTGCTTCTTAACTTAAAACCACATTCATAACTACAAGTTTTTGCTCCGTTCCTTTTTGAAACTCTATACTTTTTTCCACAAACAGGACAGATTCTATATCTATCTTCTTCTAAAATGCTATTCCTCTTATTTTTAGCTTGCACCTCGTTAGGAACAAATCTGCAATTTTCAGGACAATAATTTCCATTAACATCTATTCTATCTATAGTTAATATATTTATGCCTTTATCTGTCTTGTCTTCTTTGTAACCATTGCCAATCGCCCACTCATAAAAAGATTGGAAATCATCTTTCCACTCATCACACATCACTATTCCTCTACCGCCATAATTCTTATAATCACGAGAAGTTTTGCAATAGCAACGATATTTAATACTTTTCCATAATGGGTATAACCTGCCGCACTTATTTGAAAGTCCATGAGTTCTGTTCAGTGAGCCGATTATTTCTTTTTGAATGCAGCCACAAGATTTTGTATTTCCATTGACAATCTGTGATTTTCTTACTATTGCTTTATTCCCACAATCACACAAGCAATTATAAGCAATCGCTCTCTGCCCACTTGGATATACAATATCATCTGCTCTGTCAATAATATAAAGTTTTCCTATTTTCTGTCCTATATAACTCTTTTTCTCTATTGCCTTGGCTCTTGCTATGTTTTGGTAATTCAATCGCTATCACTCCAATCTAATTTTTGACCGCAGCCATCGCAATAATCTAGTCGATAGTCGATAAAACTATCACCTGTCTCTGTCTTTGCACACCCACCACAGCAAGGACATTTGTAACTCCGTTCTCCGTCTTTGACTACCTTTTTCGGTATCTGCTTTTCAAGTGCCTGTATTGCCATATTCAATGCTTCATTCATATATATGTATGGTTGAAAATTTGGTGTATTTCTGCATTCTTTAATTCTTTTAATTGCTTCACTCTCTGTCATTCTTAATCTCCTTTCTTAGTTTTCCCATTATTTTCATAATTTCCTCATAACAGTCTCCATTCATGTTTTGGTTGCAGACTTCGTTGTCAAGAATGGCTTTATCTAAATCTTCAAAAGCCTGCTCATATCCTGCTACATATCCTGTTCCTACGCCACTTTCCGTAATTCTTTTTAACTGCCTAAACTGCTTTTTCTTAACCCATTCATTCAGTTCGTCATCTGTAACGTGATACATTATTTTCAACATTTCCATGCAGATAAGTATGTCAGCCATTTCTTCTGCAAGATGTTCCTTGTCTGATTTACCTCTCAACTCTTTACTAATTGCTTGAACTAACTCGCAACATTCTTCCATACATACAACAGACTGTTTTCCAGTGCCGTAACACTCAATCGTTTTTCTTATTATGCCTTCGTGAAATTCAATCATTACATTATTCCTCACTTTCCCAAAAATCAGGGCAATTTCTCTTACATTTATCACACGGCGTACAATGTGGCGGAACATCTTCATGTTTACATCCGGCACATCCGTCTGCATTAATTTTCTTAAGAATTTTTACAGCTTCATTATGAGCTGCTAAGAAGTTTGAAACTCTTCTTGAATTGCCGGTAATTACAATTCCACCACTCAATTCTAAGCCTTTAAGTATTTCTTCTAATTCCATTCTTTATCACTCCTTTAACAATTTTTAATTATCAGCTCTTTATCGTTGCTGAAATCGTACTGTCGCTGCGGAAAGTCACAAAACTTATTTGACTGTTTATTCTTGTCATATTTGCCCTCAAGAACTTTAGCCATATTATCTTCTTTAATCAGCCAATCAAAGCTAGCCGACCAACTTCTGCTATTGTTTCCTTTAAGGAAATCAGACTGTTCTGCCTTTTCAAAAACTTTTTTAAAATCATCAAGAGAATATGTCTTTAGGCTGTTGTCTATTATTTCCGCTCTGCTTTTTGTAATGTTTTTCACTCTCCCAAACGAACAGCAAATCCTGTTAAACAAATCAAGGATATTTTGGCATATATCTTTTCTTTCATTCTTATCATTCTTTATATTCTTGTTTGTGTTCACTTGTTGTTCACTTGTTGTTCGTTTGTTGTTCACTTGTTGTTCAATTTGTTGTTCACTTTGCTGATAAAATTCCCAATTTGTTATGGAAATAAGCCGATTTTTGCTACTTGTTTGTTGTTCAATTTGTTGTTCACTTTTTAGGGATTTTAAAATTCGTTCGACTTTACTTTCATCAATGTGAAGTGCTAAAGCGATTGATTTTCTCCCTGTGATAAGTTGTCCCGGTTTTAATATTATCTTCTCGCCTTTAAACAAGGCAGGGTGTTCGTTGTGCGAAGCATTAAGTAGCAGGTATATCCATACGGCTAAATGGTCTGTGTCTTTCATTGTGACAGGATTATCAAGCAATTTCCTGTGTAGCTTAATCCAACCCTCGGCGTTCAATAAAAACACCACCTCTCATTTTTAAAATGGCAATCCCTCGTCCTCAATGCCGTCCGGAATACTCATAAAGCCATCTCCTACACTATTTGGTTCGGGTCTAAATGGTGCCTGTCTGTTCTCGTTGGTACCATTCTTACTCTCGCCAAATTCGGTATTCTCAACCACTACATCAGTTGTGTATACTTTCTGTCCATCTTTGTTCGTGTAACTACCAGTCTGGATTCTACCCTCGATAAGGAATTTTGTACCTTTGTGACCGAACCTCTCGAAAAATTCAGCCGTTTTGCCAAAAGCAATGCATCTAATAAAATCTACTGTTGGCTGTCCTTCCTGTTTGAATCTTCTGTCTACTGCAAGGGTAAATCTCGCTACTGCCATGTTGTTTCCCTGTGCATAAGTTATTTCCGCGTCTTTAGTCAGGCGACCACTTTCTATCACTTTATTCATTAATTTTCCTCACTTTCTAATAATTCGGGGTTGTCAAATATGTTTCCAATAACTTCGTCTTTGTCTAAATCCCATCTCATAGCTCTTGAATATGAAAACATAGGTGGGACATATTTGATAACGTCAATTTTTGTTTTTCCTCTCCATTGATACTTACAAATATCATTCTCCCAAATCAGCTTGCTGTTTTTATCTTTTAAGCCTGTGCATCGGCATATTGTGGATGGGTCTACTTCAATAGCATATAAATCAGAAGCATAGTCTGGAACTATATAATATTTTTCTTTTCTTGTATACCCATATTTTACAACATAGCCAATAACCCATTCTCCATTATCAATCCTCTTTGCCTTAAATAAGTATCTATCTTTCATATTCCCTCCTATTCTGCTAATAGCCATATCTAATTCTTTCGTCTTGCATTTCATCAATCAGTTGCACATTCTTAATCCATATCACCGCCCCTTGTGGATGTTCGTAATACCATATATCCTCAATAGGTTCAATTTTGGATAATACCCACGCATAAGGGGTTTTGTATCTTTTCTTTAAGTCTGCATAAGAAATATCAACACAATGCCTGTCTCTTTCTTCCGACCAATCTGAACATGAAATAGGATATGTAGCACTAATAACAGCGGTTGCAATCACTCTATGCGTTCCACTTTCTAGCAAATAGATTGTTTCGTTTTGTTTTTTGGTATTACTGCCCCTTATTTCAATGGTCTTTTTACCGCTAACAATAAGGTCTAGCCATTTCTTTTTAATAATCAGTCCGTCCATGCTTTTCTCCTATTCCGCTTCTGATTGAAGCCAATCCATACAACTAGCTTCTCCCTCGCATTCTTCGCCGAATGTGTTCTTAAAAGTTATAAGAAACTCTGCCAGTTCTTCGTCTGACATATTCCTTATCCTGTCGGCATGGGTCGCTTTCGCATCAACAAGTTCAAAACACTCATCACGCCATTTCAATACATTATCAATATTGAATGAACTGTAACCTACATGGTAATAATCTTCTCCGACTTTTTTGTACTTGATTTCGTAATATGGCTTGTTGTCTATCATCCTTACGATAATTTCAAGAGATGTAACTTTGTTTTTTGTATCATCATTTTCTGAAACTTTGCTATCGCATCTGCAACAAAGCTTATTATCTATTGAATTGCTGTTGCGCTGGCAGTTGCAAGTACTATTAATACTGCCATTCAATTCAGCCAATTTGTTATAATAGTATCTTATATACTCCTTGCCATACATATTTACTGTCTTTTCAAACTCGTAAATAGCATTACATTCCGCAAGCTCTTTTATTTGTTTGCTACTACACATTATTCTCCACCTCTCAATTCTTTTAAATATTTCTTGTGCTCTTTTCTGAATTTCTTAGAATGTTTTTCAAGAATTTCATAAATGGCAATCTCATTGATTTGTGACTGTCCAAGTGGGTCTGAGACGCACCAGCCGTCCGGTAACAAATACTCAATGATGAAGTGCCGGAATTCGGCATCACTCATGCCAACACCATACATGTTGTCTTTATCTTTTCTTGCTGAATATTTCTCTTTGAAAAACTCACTAATTGTCATTCTCCACCTCTCAATCCTTTCAGTTTTGCTTCGGCTTCCTCTCTTGTAAGGAATACTGTTTTGCCAATTCTGTTAACATTCCAGTGAACTCCTCTATTTGTAATAAAGTAAATCCCGTTTTTGTTTATAACAAACTGTGCAATCTTAATTTCTACATATTCTCGATATAGATTAGGAACTAGCCTATAAAGCGTATCTCCCACCTTGCAAGGCAACTTGATAAGTCTGTCCTGTTCTTCTAACTGCTGATACTCTTTGGATTTTTCAAACCACTCAGCTAACTGCTCATGGTCTTTTGCGACTTTAATGCAAGCTTTATTCATAGGATTATCACTCTCAAAAAAGCTCGCACGATATTTATATTCTTCTGCTTTTTCTTTTGTATGTTCTATAAATTCATCAATGTTCATTACTGCTCCTTTCTACCGGCATGTAATAGCCAGTCAATAAAATGTACTATAAAGAATAATGGGTTTAGCACAAATGCAATTATGAATACTAAAGTACAAACAAAAATGTTAAGGTTTGTACATTCATATATCTGCTTTGGAGTAACTGCAACATTATCATAGTCCCCAAGCGTTGCAAAAAATATAATGATAATAAATATGATATAAAAAGCTAATATCAGCATTACTGCTCCTTTCTGCTTCCTTTCAATTTGCATTGCTATTGTATTTATTAAGACCATCCATCAGGATAAAAAACAGGAATACCATTATGCAAATATTCAGGACATTTCACTCCGCAATCATATATATCCCTATCCTTTTGTTCCATAGCAGAAACCTTTTCATCGTTATCCTCATACCATCTTAATTTATCCATACAGTCAACATCATATTGTATCTTTTTCATACAGCCATTGCATTTTTCTTTGACTAATATCTTGGTCTCTAATGCAGTTCCTCTATGATATCTATGAACATTAACACAATCTATACAAGGATCGTTGCCAGACAATCGTTTATTTTGTAACTTTACTTCTGGATGGAATAACTCATATAATTTATTTGCCATTATATATAATCTCCTTTCTAAAACGGACATTCGCTAGGATTCTGCAAGCACTTTAATTCATGTTCCATGTCTCGTATAAATCCATCAAAACAATATTTCGTAAATCTTTCTACCCATGTTGTTTTCTTGCGTCTTAAACCGCAATATCCAAAATCGTCATTTACACATTTGTAACAAAAATCAACATTGATATACTTCGTTGCTTCGCTGTATAAAGAATACATTTCCTCAAAATTCTGTCTTTTTTTTACTTTGTGAGCTTTGGAAATATAATGTCTTAATGCGTTCTGCTCGGTCATATACTTTTCGCCTGAAATAATGTTTGTATATCTGCTCAAAACGGACATTCATCTCCTTTCCTTAAAACCCATTCCTTGCCAGGCTCTGCAACATCTACATTCGCCCCACAAGCAACTTTTTTCATCTTCTCGATAAAACTATCATTATCAGCATTTTCTGCCGATAGATGGCACATTATGACGTTCTGCAAACTGTCTGAATAATTTGCCTTAACAAAATCACAAGCTGTGTCAATGCTTAAGTGACCTCTAAAAACGTGATTAGCTTTACCTGTGTTATCCCTGTCGATTAAATCCTTGTCATAATTCACACCTAAGAGAATGTGGTTTATGTCTTTAAATTTCCACTTGATTAGCTCACAATCGGTTATGTAAAGCATTCTTCCCATTTCCGGGTGAGTAATCAGAAAGCCGTATATCGGACAGGGTTCGCCATTTGCATTTGTGTGTGTCCAATTTCCGTCTATTGTTGTTAAATCAAAAGGCTTTACTGTAAATCCGCCCATATTCATTGTTTTACAACTATCGCCTAAATATGGGGCAAGTATTGGTATTCCCATTGGCTTAAAATCGTTTAATGACTTGCTATGGTCAAGGTGTTTATGGGTGCATAGCACACCCACAACATCTTTAATGTTCCAATCTAAGCCCTTTTTAATCTCCTTAATCGGTATTCCGCAATCAAGGATAAGTGTTTCTCCACTGCCGGAAGTTAGCAGATAGCAATTTCCGGCTGACGATGAGCCTAAGCATTTTAACCTCATACTCACACCTCTATTTCATCATCCTGTGGGAACTGAAAGTAATTCTGCGTCAGCTTGTTAAAATCAGTTTTCGACAAACCTCTTACGAATGAAATACCTTTTTCGGTATTTATTATTGTTTTAAGAAAAATTACACCCTCATTATGTTCTCTCAACATTTCCATAACCTTAATTGCCTTTGCTTTGGTGGAATATTTAGCCAGCTTTGTGCCATTCGGTGATGATAAATTGTGACAATAGATATATGCCACTTCTACATCTTTATATTTTCCACCAACCAAAGATAACGAAAAATAATCATAAGGAACATCTATTGTTCCGTCCTGTGAAATTACTCTCATACTCAATCTCCTATTCTGCCTGCATAAATGGTGGTAATGTGCTATCTTCTGCCTGTTCCTCGGTTGCTTCTGTTGCCGTGGTGTCAACTACATCTGCCTTATCTTCTATAAACTCAACAGTATTAGCATTTTCGGCAATTTCAGCCTGTGCAACTTGATAAACCTCGTCCATTTCAACCTGTGCCTGTCGTGCCATTGGGTCATAATTCTTAGGGTATTTCCTTGTTGCGTTGTTGCACATTTTTCTCTGTATCATACTCTCTGGAGTATCAAGCCAAGCACCGCTGATAAAAGGTCGTGCAATCTCACATTCAAGCATTTCATCTACTGTCTTACATGCTCTTAAAGCATTAAGTATCTCGTCTTTCTTAGCCTTAATTTCTGCTTTCTGCTTTGGTGTGGCGTGGTATCTATCCTCACAAATGCCAAAAGTTTCATTCATTATGTTCTGCTTAACATGTGCTAACAGATTAACCTTAACGCTATCTCTATCAGCAGAAAGATATGTTACTGTTCCGTCTAACAGCTTAACAGGATAAACAACTCTTACCGCTTTATCAGATAATCCGTTTTCTTCCCACTCCGGCTCTGTAACTGTAAGCCCTTTATGCTTAGGTGGTATGTACTTGTCACCCTCTTTAATTACCCAATACGGATATACCTGTTTAACATCTTTTCCGTAGTTAGCAAGCAAAGAGTCATAACCTGTGCCCTCGATTCCCATTTCAACCTGTTTCTGCCATATATCCTTGTTTGTCTGTGGGTCAACTCCCACCTTTACATTTCTTAACTGAAAATAGCACTCTCTTGGATATGCACTAGCATTGAGTTTAAGACTTGCACAACGCTTGACAATGCCTCTTAGATTGCTTGTATCAAGATTACCCATATTAATCTTAGGGTCATTCTTAACAAGATTAAATATGCTTGTCATAGCTTCCATAGCACACTCTTTTGCGTAATCGTCCATATCCATTCCAACAGCCTTATAATCGTTGATGATAAGCCCTGTCATTGTATTACTCCACTCACTTAATGAGGTGGTAAATGCTTTCTTTTCCGCAACTGCTGTATTCTCTGCCATAATTATTCCTCGCTTTCATTTATTATTTTTAATTCAGCTTTGAGCTTTTCAATTTTCTCTAACTTAACTGCAATCATTCGTTCCGCTCTAAGTCTAAATTCTTCTTTTGCATACTCAAAGTTAGGTTCTGTAAGAAACAGGCAATCATATTTTAATTGTCCAACTTCGTCTTTTCTCACTATGCTAAAGTAGTTAGGGAAAGAGCCTCCAATAGCCTTATATGTCTTAGGTTTCTCTTCCGCTTCACAGACCTGTGCTGTAATTCCTGTTTTTCCGTATCTTTCATCTGTATTCAATTTGTAAAAATAAAGTTTCATATTATCCCTCCATAATCTCTAATTTCTCACTGTCATTTACAATCAGCATAATCAACTGACTATCTACCATTTCAGCAACTTTCTTCTGATTGTCTGTGCTAAGGCTTTCAGAATCATCTAAAATAATAGGAACTGATATGTCACTAATCTTCTGAATAGAGTTACAAATATCTACTCTGCCTAAAATCCTGTTGCCCTTGTTAGACATAGTTGTTAAAATGCTCTTTCCGTCAACAGTAGGTATGCAACAACTCTTGTAATTGCCATTCTTAGCATATTCAAACAACTGCCACTTAACCAAACCAAAATGACTGTTTACTGCTTCTGTCAAGGCTTCATTCTTTGCCTTGTCTAATTCATCAAGTAAATCAAGAATTTTCTCGGCATTAGCCTTATTCTGTTCGCTATCAATCCTTGTCTTCTTCAATTCTTCAAGTCTTTCCTCGTCTGCTGCTGTATCAGCCTTTGCAATCTGACTTTCACATTCTGCTAGCTTCTGCCTTAAAGCTGTTTCCTGTACCTTTAATTCTGCCTTAACTGTTGAAATATCATTAGCCTTGTGCATAGCCTGTTCTTTTTCGACAATCTGCTGTTCAAGTGCCTTGTATTCTTCTGTAGCCGTCACATCAATTTCCTGTGGCAACTCCGATAACTGCTCTGCAAGGACTTCAATAGCCGTATTCAGCATCCCAAGGCTTTCCTTGTGCTCTGGCAACTCTGCTTCGAGGTCTGCAAGTGTTTTCTTCTCCTTGCTCAATCTATCTGCGTAAAGGTTTCCGTTATCGGTGATAGTCTTTAGTGTGTCAGCCTTGTGCTTCTTAAAGTCGGCTCTTAACTGCTCTTTTTTATCCTCGCTGTATTCATTGCCACAGTAAGGGCAGATAAGGCTGTTCTCATCAAACTGGCGGTTGTTCTCCTCTGTCCACTTCTTACGTTCCGCATTGAGATATCCGGTTATACTCTCAATAGTCTGCTTCGACAATTCAATGCAGTGTTCTGTCTCACTAATAGTCTTTTCTGTCTGTCTGACGAGGAACTGCTTATCAGAAATCTTGCCCTCAATCTCTCTCCTAGCCTTAATATTGTCCTCATTGGCTTTGCGGCTCATATCGTTAAGCTCAAACTTCAAGTTAAGAATATCCGAACTAGCCTTGTCATATTCAGCTAACAGCTTATCATTGTTGGTCTGCTTTGCCACGCAATTAGCAATCTGTTCTTTAAGGCTGTTCTTCTGCAATTCAAGGTCGGATACATCAATAGCCTGCTTAAGCTGAATATCTCTTTCCTTTTCCTTAATCTGTCCGTCAAGAATAGGCAAATCCTTTGTAATCTTGGTCTTTGTAGCCTTATTCATAGCGGATAATTCTTCAACTGTATACTTATTAAGCAAAGGAACTAACTCGGCTAATTCAGATTTCTGTGAAGCTATATCAAGGCCTGTAACATCTCCTACAAGGCTGAATAGGTATTCTCTCATTTCTGCCGGTTTCTGATTAAGAAATGCGTTCACATTACTGCACATCTTAAATACATTCATATCAACATCAAGATATGTGTTGAAATCCTTTAAAGTCTTAGGCACATCATTGATGAAATACTTGTTATCGTCCTTATAACTGCTGCCATCTTTGCTGTAAGTACGCTTCTGCACCTTCTTCATAGTTATTTCTTTTCCGTCAACATCAAGTGTAAGCTCAACACTTGTGTCCATATCATCAACTGATACTCCGTCAATCTCTCTTCTGACAACCGGATTATCCTTTAATTCATAATCGCAGTTAAACAAGCACCACAGATAAGCTGTGGCAATAGTTGACTTACCTTTGCCATTCTTAGCCATAATCTTTGTAATGGCATAAAAATCAAATTCTGCGTGTGCATAGCACATAAAGTTTTCAAGTACTACTTTTTTTAATTCCATAAACTATCCTTTCTACCATTCAAGGTTCATAACTGATACTTCAAAGGCTGTTTTTTTCTCGCCATTCTTCATATAATCCCTTGACTGAAATCTGCCTGTAATTCCGATTCCTGTACCTACGGCAATATCATCATTAATTACTTCCGCACTGTGTTCCCAAGCTATACAAGGGATATAGTCGGATTTCCAATTATATTTCCTGTCAACAGCAAGTGAGAAATCGGTAATTTTCTTTCTTGAAAAATAGGTTTCCCTAATTTCTTTCTTGATGCACACGGTACCCTCAAGAGAAACTACGTTTTCATCAATTCCTGAATAAACCAAACTTTCCGTTGCGTAAAAGTACACTAACAGGTGTCCGTCAGAATTTCTGCTTCTGATTTCTCCGTTAAGGGTTATCCTGTCATCGGTGCTGTCGATAAGATTATCCTTTTTGATTATTACAGGAACCATATCATAAGTCCCACTTTCTCTTTTGACCGATATGTCAAAGGTGTAAAATTCTTCTCCATTTTTAGCTGCCCAAAGCAAATAAGGGGGAGTTGTCATTGTTCCGGACATCCTTGCGTTATTCATTCTTCTCTCCTTTCTGCCCTGGTTATTTTGCCGTCTTCAATTACAAAACTAATAGGCAGCCCCTGTGAGATTTTCTCCAAATCCCCAACTGGCATTTCGTTAAAATCTGTTATTATCATTCACTCATTCTCCTTATTCTTTCCAATTCTTCTAAAATAATGCTTGCATAATCGCTTTCTGCTTCATACTTTGCATTAGGTGTTCCTGTTCTGTAGTAGTTCAAAGCAATCCGGGTGTCCCCATTAGCTTCTTCCATACAAAGGCTCATAATGTAACAAGCCATCTCGGAATTATCCTTAAGGGAATACTTGTAGTCATACAAGCCATTCTCATTGGCTGTTTTATTCCAAGTTTTAGCATTAATCTGGAACATTCCGTAGTCTCCGGATATAGGATTGTATGCTGTCATCTGATAACAGCTTTCCTGTTTTGCTACAGCTAACATTAAGTCATAGTCAATGTTGTATTTTTCACAGGAGCTTCTTATTATTTCCCTGTCGCTCTTGCTTAGTGGAATAAAACTGTACCTGTCTTTTTCAATCCCTAAGTCATATTCCGGAGTAAAATATTCCGTTATTTTTTCAGTTTCAAAAGTTTCCGCTTCAATCTCACAAGCAACTGTTTCATTTTCGGTAGAAATTGTCGCCTTGGTTGCTTTTATCTTCCCTATCACAATGGGAATAATCACAAGCACAGCTGCGGAAACATTAATTATTGCTTTTCTTTTATTCATCTTTTCTTTGCCCTTGCATATCTATCAATCGTTTTCTGCTTCTTGCCGTCTTTACTTATAAGTGTTACATAGCTTCCACCATCATCTTTAAGCAACATCCACTGACTAGGAATAAGTCCATAGGCAGATGCGGCAATTTTCAATTCTCTTGTCAAGGCTTTAGGCTGTTTCATTCTTAACTCCTTTCAAGAACTTATTAACAAAATAGACCTGTGCTTTGCCGGTTATCTTTGGGGTTCTAGTAGTCACATTACATCCACTGCCGTTTATGTGAGTGCTTTCTTTAATTTCAAATAAGCCCATTTCCATAGATTTCTGCGTTGGCATATTCCAATCAGCACCTTTTCTTTTAATAAGATAGCCATTATCTCTAAGCCAACTAAAAAGTCTCTTAGCACCTATCTGATAGCCATTCTGGCAAATTAACTTTGCTAAATCTCCAACAAGAATTGATGTATGGCTTGTTGCTACGGCATCCGCAAAAATCTCTTTAGGTTTCATCTGTTCAATTCTTGCCTGTTTCTGTTCGATTATCTTATCTCTTTCAGCTATCTTGTTATTGGCTACAAGAAGTGCCTTTGCCATAAGTTCTTCATCAGATAATGCTTCCTGCCCTGCTATGTAGCCGCCATTCTTACGGATTGACGGAAGAACTTCTGATGTAACCCATTCTGTAAATCTCTCTGCACTTTCTTTACGGCTCTGAAAGATTGTCTTGTAAAGATTGGCTTCATTAATGAATATCATCTTCTGCAATCCACCTTTAGTAGGGGTATCCGCAGTATGGATACCCTTTTCAGATAACCTCTGCTTAACATTTCCTACATTTGATATTTCCAATGCCTTACATACATCAGCCAAGCAAAACATAGGCTCATCATCTTTAGTAATTGTCCGAACCTCTCCGAACTCTTCATTGTTAAAAATCTGTAATTCCATATATTTACTCCTTTTCTTTTTTTTCTTCCGAGCCGTCGGCAAGGCTTTCTGTCTTGCCAAGAATATATCCCTTGTCAAACTCTGACATTTTCGGGATTGCGTCTTTCAGTTTTTCAACTATCTGTCTTTCTTTTTCGCTCATGTATTCCACCTCCTTTGTTGACTATGTGATTATTCTATCCCACAAAGAAGAGTTTGTCAATACTTTTTTCTTGACTATGTGGGATTTTTTTGATATATTTATCTCGAAAGGAGGTAAAGAACATGAAAGACCGAATAAGACAGATTCGAAAAGAAGTAAAATTGACGCAAACGGAATTTGGAAATCGAATTGGTGTTAAAGGAAATACTATCGGGAACTATGAATTAGGATTGCGAAATCCGACTGACGCCGTCATTGTTTCAATATGTAGAGAATTTAACATTAACGAAGAATGGCTGCGAACCGGTAATGGAGAAATGATGAGTCCTGTTTCTAAGGATGAAGAAATTTCAAAATTACTTGGGGAAGTCATAAGAACTAACGAAAGTGATTTCCGTCGCCGATTGATTTCGGCTCTTGCCCGATTAGATGACAAGGGTTGGAACGAATTAGAGAAATTAATTGATTTAATCTCTGAAAATAAGTAAAGAAAAGCCAAGGGCAATGCGCAAACCCTTGGCTTTTTTCTTATCTGTTAAGTAATGTTTTAATAAACTCATATATGGTACTAAGCCACCTGCGATTATTGCATTGCTCAATCATTGTAATAATTTGACATTTGTATTCTTCTTTTTCCATTTCAACCCTCCCAAAATACAACTAAATAGCGATAACCTAATATTAGAACAAACGTTCTGTATTGTCAATAGCAAAATGCTGCCATATAATATAAATATATCATAACTGTTTTTATTGCGATGATAAACAAATCGCAAGTTTCGACAGTTTACTTTATAAAAGACTAAGGAGTAGTTTATATGGATGATATGATATGTGAAAGATGTGGGAATAAAATGCACACATACGAAAGAGAAATTAAAGATTATACCGGGGCTGTAATCAGAAAAGAAACGTATATGCAATGTCCGTATTGCACTATTCATTATTCAAAGGAAAAGTATAATCAGAGAGAATATAAGATAGCAAGCTACTTCGGAATGTTTCTTTCTGCTTTAATAATTATAGGCACACTTGTTCCATTTGCCAAAACATTGGGAGCAAGCTATAACCTTTTTAAAATATCCATTCCGGAGGGATGTTGTTGCCTTATAGCCGGATTGGCTGCATTTATGTTCTTATATAAAGAAGCTCCTATCGGTGCAGTTTTTAGTTTTATCTGTGCATTGGTTTTTTCTTCGGCAGGAATAGGATATACCCCGGAAGCCGAAAAATTGTTTAGTGCTATTGGCACAACCCCACCAATCGAAAGAACAGCCGGGTTTTATATGATTATAGTTTCTTCTTTATTAGGGATTGCAACCTCTTTGTATTGTCACTTTAGGAAGAAGCAATCATAAATTAAAGGTAAGGGAATCTCCTTACCTTTTCTTTTTTTAGGGGCAATACCAACGCCAATCAAATATTGCCCCACCAGAACTTGAAATTGTCCCCTTAGAGGACTTTTTTAATTTATCACGTTTATAAAACCGATTAAAGGCGGTTCAATTCGCAAGTTTCGACACAACATCTTTTATTTTGCAATTAATCAAGCTGTCTGCCGCTTTTATCGTAGATGTGATAACCTTTGTCCTTATTTCTTCCCCACTCGTCAAAAGCTAATGCGAATGAATGGAATGAACCCTTGCTTGATTTCTCATTATGGAACGAGGTTCTTACTCTGTAATAGTCATTGCTTGTGCTAGGATAAGAAGCATAGCTGTATCTTGCAAGCTCTCTCTTAATTGTAATCTGCTTAGTATTAGTCAACTTCACATTATCAACGTATGCTTCTACATTGTATACTCCGTCGGCTAATGCAACCGGACAAGTATCGCTAAAGCCTACCTTGTCGGTTGGATAACCTGCTTCTAATACGTCTATCCTTGACTGATTAGCTTTTATATCATAAAGGTAATAGTTCACACCAACTTTAGATATTTTGATTTTGACATCCCCACTTCCACCATAAGTCCATCCACTAACAAACAATCTGTCTTTGCCATCCATTTTAGCCACATCTAAGAAACCTACAACATTTTTGCTAGCTTCTGCAATCGGCAAATCTGCGTCAAGGTAAGGTTCAGGATTAAGCCATTCAAAGTTCCTTGTATCGTGAATACCGATTGTTACATTAAGGCTCTTATATTTCCTAACCTCAAAATGAACGTGTGCTCCATAACTGAACCCTGTGTTACCCATATACCCTATAACAGTTCCTTTAGACACTTTCTGACCTTGTTTGACTGCTACGCTTCCTAAGTGAGCGTACAAGGTAACATAGTTATCATTGTGTTGTATCATAACATAATTACCATAGCCCATTCCCTCTGGGTCATGAACACAGTTCGTTCCGGTCATCTTGTTCATAACTTTGACAACTGTTCCGTCAGTATGTGCGATAATACTATCACACTGGTTGGTTTTCTTCACCACGTCAACGCCGATAGCCCATCCATTTCCCGAATGAACCTTATCATAATGTTGCTGATAAGATTGCGTAATCTGATTTTCTCCAGTTCTTAAAATTCTTGACATAATTAAGTCTCCTTTCCTTTACTATGCAATATCTACAGAACCAAATTCTTTAATGTAAGCGTCTACGTCTTTAATTCCGAGATATTCCTTGACTTCTTCAATTCCCATAGGTTGTATTCCCTCACTCGAAGTTCTGAAATACGCCTTATTCTTGGTTTTATATAAGGCTTCCATATTCCCTATGTAAACAACTTCTGATGTTGTTGTATCGTATAACTTTTCATTGATTATTGCTTTCATTGCTTCGCCTTTCTAACCAATTTTGAATATCGAGACACTATAGGTCCTATAACCAGGAACAGTAACAGTTGAGCTAGCGTCTTGGCTTTTTGCTACTAATTCAAAATTAAAACTTTGCTCACCACTAACACCAAAATTATGTACTGCAAGCACTCTTTCATAAGTGGTTGAATTTGTACGCGCAGCCACAAGTGCATTGCCGTTGGCTAATAATTCAATACGGCTAGTGCCAGTATTTGTTGATATTACTGCCGAAATAATCGCAATGTAAAACCCGTGAGTAAGAGTTGCGTTATCTTTCCAAAGCGATACTGAACTACCTTTTTTTGACGCTCCTGCGCCATAATTATTAATACTGAAAATAGACTTGCCTCTTATTTGAGTAGTTGTATCTTTTAACCCTTGTAAGCTCACTTGCTTGTCCGTTCCTAATCCTGCGATAATGTCGCCTTGTGCTGTGATTTTGCCAGAAGCCTCAATATTTCCTGTTGTTTCATCTCCTACATCTCCTATACCTGCCTTAACATATATACTTTTAACATATAAATTTTGCCAAGTCTGTTGTTTGGAACCAAGACTAGGGAAATCTGTCCTGTAGCCAGACGGAGTAGGCACACTATCGCCTGCCGGAGCTGGAATTAAGTCGTCAATAACTTGTTTTGCCCTAAAGTAATTTGTGCTAATCCCCATCATATCTGTTTCAAAAGACGTTATTTTTGTTACAGTTTTTCCGTCTTGGCTTCTATCATAATACCCACATCTGATAGTCGGACATTTGTAAGTAAAAGTTCCTATTCCTGCACCGATATTAATTTGTCCGGCTCCGTTTGGGGTTATTTCACACCAAGCCTTGTAACTTCCTGTTATGCCTGCGGCACTACTATCCCATTGATCTACCCAATCAAGCTCTCTTGAAAAGCCATTTTCCGTAATGTTGAAATCTGCAATTTTACCACTTGTCGATTCCAAATATGTACCATACAGTTTTGCACCTGTAATTTTGCCACTTGCGGTAATGTCTTGTGCAAACAAGTTAGTAACGTCAATCTGTTTAGCTTTTATGGAATTGGTTGTAATTTTCCCACCGTCAATCGTGGTGGTGTTTGGAGTGTAGATATTCTCTTTAATCTCGTCAGCGGTTTTCTTTGCACCTACAACCACACTATTTGTACTGATAGCATTGATAAATGCTTCTTGTGAAGTAATCGTTGAGATTACGGCATTGTTAGCGAATATATTCGCAACATCAAGTTCATTTGCTGTTATGCTGTTTGCGACTATCTTATCCGCATTGATTGTACGGTCAGTGAGCACATATCCGTCTAAGCTGTCAACTGTAGTGCTTGTCAGTTCGCCAAGATTATTGAGTGCATAAAGTAACCCTTTTTCAGAACCTTTGAGAAGTATTCTATCCGCAACAAGCGTTCCTGCGGTTATCTTGTTTGCATTTACCTCTACACTATCAAGGAAACCTGTTATATGCCCCTCAACTACGGTTGCACGGTCAATCAAGCCAACATTTGCAAGCAATGTAGCCACGTTTGCGGTTTCAATGTTTGTAAGTTTAATGTTAGCATACTTTATGTCCGCTTCATCTGCTGTCATATAGCCTAACTTTGCAACCTCTGTTGATAATTGGTTCGTATCTAACTTTCCTTTTATGACCGCACTATCTGCTGTTAAGTAGCCAAGTTTTGCTACTTCTGCCGATAATTCGCTAGTATCTAACTTGCCTTTAATCACAGCACTATCAGCGGTCAAATAACCTAACTTTGCAACTTCTGTAGATAACTCACTTGTGTCTAATTTTCCCTTGATTACGGCACTATCTGCTGTCAGATAACCAAGTTTAGCAACATTTGCGGACAAGTTATCAGTAGTGATGTTGTTTGCGTTTATTTCGTCGATTTCAGCCTGTATGGCTGTTATTTTGTCTGCTGTTACTGTGTTAGCTCTTACCCATTCGGCGTCAACCTTGGTCGCAACTACTCTGTTTGTCAATAACAAGTCCGTTGTCAATCTATCCATTGCTGTTGTAAGTGGTCCCGAATAATTACTTGCTTCTCCGTCGGCGTTTCCTACCGCTTTAACCTTTGTTTCGCTTGCGGTAAAATCTTGATTAAGTGTCATACAAGGTACCACTATTGTAGTTCCGTCAAGTAATGTCACTTTAACAACGTCTGTCACATCAAGGCGAATGTCATCAAGCATACTAATTTCTGCCGGGCGGTACGTTAAGTCCCTCATAGGTCCGTAATAAACATTTTCTGCATCTTTTAGGTCCGCAAGAGGGTTAGAGCAATAAATGATATTAGGTTCACTGCCTGCAAGCCATCTTGTGTCGCTGTTTGCAATAAATTCAACGCCTGTTACTTTGTAATCACTGCTGTTTTTTTTCAAGCTCCAAAACGAACTAAGTGTTTTTTCAACCGGTTTTCCCCAGGCGTACCAACCAAAATTAAGCACACCCTGTCTGTCAAAGTAGGCAAACTCTCCAAGCATAGAAGCAATGTACCCTATCATTTCTCGACAGGTATATCCTTTAATGTAATTTTTGACAGTTCCGCCGGTGTAACTGAAATTTACTGTAACGCCGCATTGCTTAGCAATGTCATCCACAACATTTTTAAAGTCATTAGGGATAACTACCGTCGGTTCATATAGCTTGTCAAGAAGCCTCATTCTGTCATAGGCTTTGAATGAAATTATTCCGTCATCTTCTGCCGGCTCTTGCATTATCTTATATATACCCATTGGTATCATTTCACTATCAATACCGCAGTATAATGCCATTTCCCTGTTTGCAAGAATCTTGTCATATTCAATACTTGCCTCTATGTAAGAAGAATTGGTCGAACCTATCTGTATTCTGCTTGTACTGTTACTTCCACTATATAATTTAAGTGACTTAATGGTTTTAATAACCACTCCGTCGCTGTCAAGTAATCGTAATTCTTTGTTAATCGGTTCGCCGTTGATAATTGCGTTTGTTAATGCTTCGCTTGTAGAATACATTCAACCACCTACTCTTCAATAAATTCGCTCATTGTCTCCATTAATTCTGCTTCTATCTCAATCTCTGAAATATCCGACAGTTTGATTTTTGAGAAATCTATGTCCTGTTCGGCATTTTGCAAAGACATGAACTCCTTTGCAAATTCCTCTTTATTGGAAATGACATAATTGCCATTTTCAATCTTTGCATTTCCTGCTTCGTCTTTTTCAGCATACGTTTCCAAGAGGTTACGTCTTGCTTCGTCAAAAAGCTCAATGGCATTTTTAAGTGCCTTTGCATTTTTTATTATTGTAAAAGCCGTATCTGCCTTAAATTTGTATTTTTTGATTGCCTGAATGTCATTGTGCATTTTTGCAATTTGTGAGTTTGTATAAGTCATATTCATTTGCCTACCTTTCTATAATGTCGAATGATAATTCACTGTATCTTACGTTTGACAATTCACTGTTGTAGCTGTAAACCGGTGTACTGATAGAGCCGACATAAAAATTCCTTTTAATAAAATCAGTTCCATTTGTCGGGATGAATTTTGCACTAAAAAAGTCGGACTGTTCTAACAATCCGACTATCTTGGCTACTTTTTCTTGTGATAAAGGTATCGTCTTTGCCTGTAGCTTCCATTTCCTCGCCACAACTCTTCCGACAAACGTTGCTTCGCTGTCTATGCTTCGCCCTGCCTTGCTGTTCCATATTGATTCGTGACTTGGCTGCAAGGACTTAATATAAGGCGAAATATCCACATCATTAATTTCTAAAAACATCCTATTCCTCCTTTATACTGTCCAAGGCAAGTCGCCTGTTTGTCTGACATACTCATTAGCCTGTTTTCTGACAGTATTGAAAATTCCGTTTTCATTCGGAACAATTACAGTTTCCTTGTTAAGTAATTCCCTTAAAAGGCGGTTCTGTTCCTGCATAAGTGCCACCTGTTCTGATGAACTGTATTCGGCAGTAACTTCATTGCTGTAACTAGCAGAATAGTCCGCATTATATTCTCCAAGGCTTTCAGGAACACTGGCAATCTTGTCGCTCCAACCTGTTACCATCTGATAGGTTGCTTTGGCTTGATTTTCAAAACCTATGTCATATCCCTCAAGTGTCCACTTGCCGTATTGCTTGAAAAGTTTTGATGGAGAAGAAATTTTAAATCCTTTTTTGAAGATATTCTTAATTCCATCTGTAACAGTTTCTAAGCCTTTCTTAACTCTGTTACCCCATTCGGCTTTTAATCCTTCAAGGTAACCTTGAATACTGTATTTACCATAGCTTGTGAAATCTGATTTTGTGTTAAATGGTCCCGCTATTTTATGTGCTACCTGTTGTGCCACTTGAACACCATACTGTGTCTTAGCAGGGTCTCCTATTCCACCGATGTAATTGCTTATGGAAGTTGTTCCTATTCCTTTCCATTTACTAGGATTAAAGCCTTCTTCCATTTTGCCCGAAACTGTTTGGCTAGTGGCATCAGTATTTTTCAAAATGTCACTTACACTTGTTATGTTTTCAGCTAATTCCTTATAACGTGTCTTTGTATCGCTGGCTTTTTGCTCTTGATAAGCATACAGCGATGTTTGGGTGTCTATTGCTCCGCTTGCAATAGAGGTATAATAATCAAGCTGTGTCTCAAGATTTGCCAATACGTCTGCACTTTCCCTGTATTTTTCGTTAAGTGCTTCGTAGTTTGCAGTAGCGTCTCGCCACTGCTTTCCTACGTTTTTACTACTAGCAGTTATTTCTGCTATTTCCTTATCCGACTTTCTAAGTCCGTTTGGCAATGTATCGTTAAATGCTTCATCTGCGTACTTGTCGTACATATCCCAAAACTTATTTGCTACTTCTGCCGTGTCTTGAATGACTTTTTTGCCGTCTTTACTTAATATAGGTTGAAAATTGCCATATCTGTAATGTTTGGCAAGGTATGTCCTCATTTGGTCTTGTCCAATCTGATATTCAGCTTGAAGATTAACCGCTTTCTGCTGTGCTTTTTTCGTTTCACTCTTGCTTTTGTCGTAAGTGCTACGTTGTTCCATAATGAGGTCTGTTGTCTCGGTTATTCCCTTTGATGCAGCTTCCTGTAAACCTTTTGCTTTCAATGCGTCTATGACATCGTAAATCTTCTCTTTTTGGTCATCCAAACTGCTGTTTTCATCATCAAGTATTGTCTTAAATTGCTCTCCGCCCTCTTCGATGAGTATTTTTTTGTACTCATCAAGTTTCTTTAAGGCTTCTGTACTCTTGTCAGCACCATCTGCCAACTCAAAGTATTTGTCTGCAATTATTTTGAGTTTGTCAGCTTGCGTGGTAGTGTCATTTTTTTGGAATGAATCGTAAATTCCGTCAGCAAGTTCTTTTATCTTGCCATTTGAGGTGTTAATGTCATCAACAAATTTCTGTGTTGTTTCATCAACTTCTCCTCTAGCCTTTTCGTAAAGTTCAGCAAGTCTACTGTAATAATCGTTTTCCCCAATTAAAATTGTTGCCGTAATTGCCGGGATTGCCATAAGTGGAGAAGTAAGTCCACTCATAAATGCACTTCCTACCTTTGAGCCTGCGTAAGTGGCTACGCTTCCAATTCCACTCACCAGATTACCAACCGACATTTGAGCTTTAAAACCGCTAAAGAAACTTGTTGCGGCCGTCTTTGCCAACTTGCCCATTCCTACTGCAAGTCCTATTTTTGCTACAGTTCCCCAATTAATTTGTTGTAAGAGTTGCCCGATAAAGCTAGCAAACTGTTTCCAATTAAGTGTCTTAAAAAAGGTTGTTACAAAATCCCATATTCCATTTAAAATGCCGTTAATTGCACTTGCAAAACTCTTAGGCTTAATATTCTTTATTGCATTGTTAATTAAAGAAGTAAGGTCGCTTGCAAGCCGTTTCCAATTAAAGTTATTTGTAAATCCGGCAACCAAATCTAACGTGTTGGTAATGCTTTTCCCAATGAATGTTCCTGTTTTATCCCACCCAAAAGAGTGAATACCATTACTAAGTTTTTTAGCAATCGTTTCTCCGGCTTTATAATATTCGCCATTGGCAATTAATTTGCCCATGTTCTTGAGGAAATAAAGTTTGCTTTCAAACTTATCCGCCCATTCATTAGCCTTATTGTTCATATTGTCAAAGGCTTTCTGCCATACTTTTTCGTATTCGCTTGCGGCTTCGACAATTTTATCTGTTAAGTCAATATCCCCGGTTCCTGTGTTTTTACCACTACTATCGCTGTTTTCAGAAAGTTTATTTACTTCATCAAACCCCATAAGAGAAGTAGCGGCTTTTTTTGCACTTTCAGCTACTCCGTCATAGCCATCCGAAATATCTTCCAATCCGTCTGTTGTATCTTTATAGCCGCTTTGTCCGAAGCTCTCAAAATCAATCTTAACTCCTGCAAATTGAGCAATACTGACAAGAAGCCTTTTAAAAGCTATTGTTACGCCATTTACAACAGGCATTACTTTTTGCAATACCGGAACAAAGATTTGTCCCAATACCATTCCTGTTTCAGACAAGTTCGTCTTGAACTGTCTAAGCATATTGTTAGGGCTGTTGATAGTGTTTGCTAAGTCGCCCCAAGATACCTTAGATTGGTCAAGAATTGCAATAAATCTTAACTGTTGTTTTTCAGCCTGTGACATTTCACTTACGCTCTTAGTTATCCCTAAGTTATAAGCGTATGTTGCTAATGTAGCATTGGTAATATCAATGCCATACTTATACAATGCCCTTGACTGCCCGATTAAGCCGCTTTGTAAGTTTGTAGCTACTGTTGAATAGTCCACGTTAAAAAGTGAGCTTATATCGCCTGCTAACATTGTCATTGACTTTGTTATTGCTGTTGTCGCTTCACCTGTCTGCCCTAATGAGTTAGTGACAGAAGCTAATTGTGAAGCATACTGTGTTATCTCTTGTATGTTAAGTCCAAGGTTTTTAGCAGAATCCGCTTTGATTAATCCACCTTTAACATCTACACTTAATCCCGATAATTTCCCTAAGAGTTCATCAACTCTTTTTGAAAAACTATTTGCATAGGCTTCTGCATTGTCATATCCGTACTTCTCATACTCTTTGCCCCATTCAGAGCCTATTTTCCCGAAAGCCACAGCCTTGTAGTTAAATGCCTCTATGTAGTCTGCGGTACTTTCTATAGACTTCCAGAGGCTTTTCATGCCTCTTATAACCCAAAAGAAGTTAGCATATAGTTTACCAAAAATAGAAGCAAGGCTTTTTACTCCTTTGTGGGTTCTCTTTGCAGCTTTGTTTGTATTGTTCAGCGAACCTTGAAGGCTTGCAGAAGCTGTATTAACTCTGCTTCCTTGGGATGCAAGATTAGCAAGTGAATCCGCAAGTCTTATCACTCCATTACTTACCGCCGGTGCTCTTGACAGTTGCTGTAGCATTGTTATAAGGCTTGCTGTAAGTCTCGGAATATTAACTGTCGCATTTTGAACGCTTTTGCTTCCAAGTTTGCTTATTCCTTGTGCAAGTGTGCCTATACTTGCGGCATTTTGGGGGACATTTGCTAAATTGCTAAATGCCCTTGTAATATGTGATAATGAACTAGCCGTATTGTTCAATGAGACAGTGTTTATACTGCCTAATTTTGTGATATTCTTGGCAAGCCTTGTGAAATCTGCCGTTCCGACATTTTTCATCGTCTGCATTGCTGCCGCAAGCCTATTAACACCATTCGCAAGCCCGGATAATGATGTGCCGTTAATACTACTCAATGTCCCCGACAGTTTTTCAAGCCTTGTTATCATATTGTCGATAGCATTATTCGCTTTAGTTGCTGTCGCTTGTATTTTTATCTCTAATGAATCTAATTCCACGCCTTGCACCTGCCTTTTTATAAAAAATAAAGGGCAATAAAACTATTGTCTTATTACCCTTTTTTGTGAGTTAAATCCCAATTAGCCTTCATTGTTTTCATTTGCAGTGCAAATTCTTTTCGTTTTTTCTCAATCTCATCTTCTGTTGGTTCTTCGTTATTATTCAAGTTGATAGGTTCACTAGGGAAATCTGCCTTATCTTTTCCCCAAGCTCCACTTCTAACACCGAATTTGATTGCCGGGATAAGATAGGTTATAGCATACGTCCACAAGTCTATATTCTGTGCGTTTCTCCGTATTTTGTAGCCTTTTAGGCAGTATTCAAATTCTGTAGGTGTCATGTGCTTAAATTCTTCTATCGTAATTCCCATAGCAAAAGCCACAGGAAAATATTTTTCCCATATTAGCTTATGGATGTCTATTTTTCGGGATTTTCTTCCGCCATCTGTTTCTCTATGTTCTCCGCCATTGCGTTCAGAGACGATGTTATTCCCGACAGGTCGAAAAAACCGTCTTCTTCCATTGCTTTTATAATTTCAAGGAATAAATCCCTGTAATTCTTCTTATTTTCACTTAAATATGCTCTTGCAATCTGTTTAGCTTCTTCTCTTGTCACAGCATTTTTTTCAAGACATCCTGCATATACTGCGTCTATGCAAGTCTGTGGCATATTTCCGACTGTTATCGCTGCTCCTTCAAGCGCTCTCTGAACCGGATTGCCGTCCATATCTTCAAACATTGAAGAGCCTGTAAGATAATTGAACATTTTCTGAACAATAGTTCTGTCCTCTGCTGCGTCAAAGCTAAATCTAAGTGCATATTCTTTTCCGTTTGCTTTAATTTCCATAGTTATTTTCCTTTCCTCCTATATTTTCTATAGGAAAGGGGCAGTCCTTAGACCGCCCTTTACTGACTTGTTATTCGCCTATTGGCGTGTAATCCGCTGTTTCTTCCTCGTCAGTCACAACAGCATTTGTTGTATTAAGTGACTGACTGACTATTCCCCCGGTGTAGGTTCTACCTTTGTGTCAGTACCTACCATTTCCTCAATAATGAGGTTAAGTGCCATTGTAAGAAGCCCGTTCTGCTCCTTACTTGTGATTGGTAACTTTGATGGTGGCTGTGCCACAAAAAACTCTGCGTCTGTTATGCCCGGAGTAATCTCCTGGAACCACATTCTCTTACCGCCGGTTAAACCGTTGTAAGCGGTGATAACAGCTTTCCATTCCTCAATAGTTTCATCTGTTTTATTAACTGTAACTGTAACTGTGTCAGATACAGTATCTCTTCCGGCAATGTTTCTTGTCTGCCTATCCTCAAGCGCCGAAGCGTCTATTGCTTCCGGTGTTACCGTAATTTCGCCAATAGAGTTAATTCTTGAAAGCAACTTAAAGGCTGTTGGCTTTGTTCCTGCCGTTGTTTCAACGCCGTAAGAAAAAGTAACGCCTAATGTGCTTAACCCTGCTACTGCATTTGCCATTTGTCTACCTCCTGTTGGATAAAAAAATAAGAGCATTTCTGCTCTTTGTTACTAAATTAGTCTGTCATTCGCACCGATAACACGACTAAAGCGTGCCACGCTGTGATGTATCTTGTTGTTTATTGAAGTTTCCGGCAATGATTTGCCTTGAAATCTCATCTCTTTAAAAACATTCATAACTGTTGCCATAACCTTGCGGCAATCAGACTTGCTTGTGTTAGTTGTGACATCTACTTGGAATGTCGCTAACAATGCGTTTATTGTCTGTCCGTCAAGTGTTTGCCCTTGTTCGGTTGGGGTTAGTAAATGAATGTATACGGTAGGGAATACTGCCGAACCGCTGCTTTCTCCCTCGTCAGTAATTCTGACCTTGGGATATTTCTTTTGTAACTGTGGTAGGCTCTTAGCCTTGACAAGTGCTACAACTGTACTTTCAAGGTCTGCCGCCCAATCATTAGCATTTGCCATTAGCTAAACACTCTCCTTGCTACTTCTGCGTATTTTTGAATTATTTCCATATCAGCCTTGTAAACAGGCATTTGTGCTTCTACGCCGTGTGTAAGAATAAGTTCTCCGCTGTCTGCATAATATCCCCATATCTTTTGAACGCCGTGTCCTTCGCCATAAGAACCGATTACCATACCATTTACTTCGCCCTTAGGATGTGGGCTTGTGCCTGCTTCTCCGTTGTAAAAAACACCGGCTCCAAACTCAATGAACATAAGCTCTTTGCCCTCTACAATCAGAATCGCTTCATTGTAGCCACCAAAAGACCGGAGCTTGACATATGTGTAGTGGTTTGTGTTAGAACCACTTCTGACACCTTCTGCATCGTAAGTGTAGCTAGCTTTTGCCATATTTTCATCTATGACAGGTATTCCGACTTCCGCAAGTTCTCTAACAAGTTGGAAAGTCTTTTCAGTAATCCATTCCTTATATTGTTTTAGCTGTCTGATAGCTTCATTTATAGAATTTTCAGACAAGGATATTTTAATTGTATGTCTTGCCATATTACACCTACTTCACAACCGCTTTAAGCATATACTTGGTTGAATATAGTGCCGGCTTAATGCCTACAATCGTGAAGTCTGCCGATGTTTCATCAACGAGACTGTCAGATGTGTATGTAGGCTTGCTATCAAGCCAGATAAGGTCGCCCTTTTGAATAGGTAGTGTATTCCTATCTGTCAGTAAAATAGCGTCAAAATCAGCGGTATCGAAGCCGTATTCTTTGCTTTGTGCTTCTCCGCCGCTGAATGATATGTTTGCTTTGAAATCGACCGGCTCTGAAAAACCCGTTTTTTCTTCAAGGATTTTGGGTATCTTATTTCCCTCATCATCAAGATAAGGAATGAAGTTACCCTCTGTGTCGGTATATCCTTCATAAAGTATATTGCCGTCATCATCTCTTTCATAGATAATTACTGTCTGTCCTTGAAGTGAATACTTCATAGCCTGCTTATTGATGTCAAGCATATTACTTCACGTCCTTGCCAAATCGCTTCCATAATTCAGACAGTTTTTCCCATCCGTACATTGAAATAAATGCTACAACAAATCCTGCCATAATTGCCGCAAGAATCATATACCACAGTATTGTCATCTGAATATACTGCATATAAGCAACAAAAGCCGCTACAGTAATACCGATTGACAGGATAAATACTATAATATCCGTAGGCACTTTATTAAATACTCCAATGCCCTTAATCACTTGTGTAATTACAGACACTACAAAAGCTAATGCCCCGACAATCGCTAAGATAATTGTCATATTTGCGATTAATACCTGCATAATTTCCATTCTGCTATACCTCCTTATCTTCATTAAGCCGTGTTTCCAATCCGTCTATTCGGTGGTGTGCTGACTTTACGCTTTCTTCAACCTTGACAATTCGGCTATCGTGAGAATTAAGTTCTTTTCTCATTTCCATAACTTCATTCTTTATTTCTGTTGTGTTACTCGATATAGTGTCAAGTTTCATATTTATGCGTGTATTTTCTTTTACACGCTCCGTAAGTTCTGCCTTGTCAGATTTTTTGCTGTTCTTAAGATTAAGTCCTAATGTAAACAGCCCGAAAAGGACGGAAAAAGTAACCGATATAATGCTTATAATTACTGCTATTGGCATTGATATACCGCCTTTCATAATCAATAATGGCACACCACCCACCACCCTTAATGTGTGCCGCCTGCTACCATATTGGTAACGCACAATCTTCTTTATAAAACTTTAGCAAAAGGAAATACCCCAACAAATAAGCTGTCTCTATCTTTCCAAGTTCTGTTGACACCATTTTCATTGTAGCTTGCCATAAATGCTTCACCTGCCTGTGAATGGTCATAGACAGTCAGATTAACGATAGTGCTCTCAAATTTCTTCAAATCCTCGGCTATCATTTCATCTGTGTAGTTGTCAGGGTAATTTCTTCTTGCCTTTACATCTTCTGCAGCCTGTTTAATAAGCTGTTCGATTGCCGGATTATCTTCTTTGTTATCGAACACTACCACATCAGATGTTGTTTCATCATCATTTGTGACTGTATCAATATGAAATTGTTTAAGTCGGATTTTGACTTGCTCTAATGTGGTGTATTCTGCCATAGTTCAAACCCTTTCTAAAGCTCTACATTTTCCATTACCGCTCTTGCTTCAAGGGCTGCAATATAGTCAGTCATTGCCTTAATCTGCATATTGTAAGTGCTTCTAGGACATGTAGGTTCAAAATCAAGTTTTCCACTTCCAGCATCCCACTTTTCAAGCATAGACTTTAATTTCTGATAGCGAATAACAACCTGCTGATATTCCGCTCTAAAACGTTCCTTATAATCGGAACTATTCATCATTTCAACTGTATCTTTTAATTCCATAATTCAGCTCCTATAATCCTAATTTCTCAATTAACAGTTTCTTTAACTCTGCTCCTGTAAGCTCTTCTGCGTTGCCTATACCTTGTTCTGCGGCAAAAGCTTGCAAATCAGATGTAGACATACGATTAATGGTTGTCTTGCTATAATCAAAAGAAGCCCCGGAATTGTTATTTTCTGGAACTTCTTCGCCTGCATTGTACCATTTGCCATTATGAACCACTATATGTGGATATTTCATAGTTGCACCTCCTACTCTTCGCTATGAACCTCATATACGAATGTGCTATCCATATTCTCGTATGATGGAAGCACAACTTCGGAAGCAAATGTTGACATCTTCATAGGTGGTCCGTACTCTGTCTTTGTAGCGACTGTAATACCTGTGCCGTATACTGTTACATCTACATCAGCTACCTGTCTTGCAGTTCTTTCTTCTGGTGTAGTGCCGAACCAAGTGCTACCAAGATTGCTAGCTGGAAGAAGTGTAACCTTGTTATCCGGGTAGAAGTACTGCTCCTTACCATCATCACCAATGTACATCTTATCGTAAAGTACAATAGTGAGCTTTGCTCTCTTCTGCACTACTGAAATAACGGTATCATCATCAACCTCGATAGTTGCTGTAAGGTTCTGTGCGAGGATTGAGTTTCTTATCTGTGCATTATCAAGCAAATACTGGAATGTATTGCTATTCATAAGCACATATTTAGCAATCTTGCCCTGCTTCTTTAACTTCTTTCTTGCGTTGTTAAGGTCTGTAAGTGGCTTTGAGTTGGTTGTATCGCTCCACATACTTGTGCCGGATAACTTTGCGTAATGCTCTTTTGCGTATGAACCATCCTTGTCATAATCGTAAGCATACTGAACGCCATCGCTCACAATGGCAATTACTGGGTGACCCGCATTTGTAGCAAGAAGTGACATTCTCATACGCTCTGGTACAACTTCTGCACCGCTTACAAGGTTGTTGGTATCGTCATATACGCTTGATAAAGCACTTGCAAGGTAAGGGTCGTCTGCTGATTGAATACGCTCGATTTCAAGCATTTCCTCTTCACCGACTGTCATTCCCTCACGGAAAAATGCCATCTTTGTTTTTTCCTTGCTTAATCCACCTCTAGCTCTAAGAGTTGGAATTGTGTCAAAGTTGGATGGTGCAAGTGATACCGGAAGTCCTTTATGTGTCTTAATCCAGCTTAAATCAAGCCCCTGTTTCTTTTTTTCAGGAAACCACTGTAAACCAAGATAAGGTATCTGATTACTAGCGTTTTCTGTTGCCGATAATGCGATAGACTTACTGTCTAATACTTCATTAATTAACATCTGTTTACCTCCTGTTATTATTCAAATACAATCATTGGAAGAGCTGTCTTGACTGCTGCGTCATATGTAACACCCGAGTGTGCTTCTGCTACCTTTGTGTTAAGATATGCCTTTTTAAGCGCTACTCCCTGTGGTCTGTCTTCTGTTACATCAAATCTTAAGATTCCGATTGCTGTTGCTGTATTATCAGCCACACCTGACTTGTTTACAGGTGTACCAGCCTTTACAATCTTCTTTCCATTCGCATCCTTTTCTGTTACCGTTGAAAAATCAAGTGTTAATGGGATTGCTTCATTAGGCTCTCTTTTTAAAATCTGAACATCTCCTGCGTATGAAGTCTTTTCATACTGCATATTCATTTCCTTTGCCATTTTTTACCTCCTGTTATTGTTGAATGTAATGTGATAAAACGTCATTGTTTTTAGGTGCATTAGATATAAGGCTTTCTGCTATCTTTTCAGCATTTGTCTTATTGTCTGCGCCGCCTTTATTACTGCCGCCGCCTGGAATATCTTGATTTTTAGCAATCTCCTGTTCCTTGGCCTGTGCCGCAGCTGTTTCTTTTTCGGACATAATCTTGCCAAGTTCTGCTGTATCAAAGCTGCCATCCTCTTTTATGATTGCCTTTGCCTGTTCTGCTGTGACTTTAAAATCAGTCATAGCCTTTTCGCGCAAATCTCTGATAGCATTATTTTTCTGTAAGTCTGCTATCTGCTGATTGGCTGTCTCTAAGGCTTTATTTGCCTTTTCAAGCTCTGTCAGATTGCCAGCCTGTAAATCATCAAGCTGTTTCTGTAAGTCGTCTGCTGTGTCAGCCTTAGCCTTGTACTGCTTTGCCTTGTTTTTCTCCGTAGCAACTTCTGAATTGTTCTGATTAAGAAGATTTGTAATCTGTTCATCTGTTGCTTCTGGAAAAAGTTTTAATACATCTTCTCTTGTCATAATTACCTCCGTTAAACACACGCTTTTGTTACCGCAGGTCGCTCCTGCTGTGTTCTTCTGCTATTTACCGCATAGCTGCAAAATGTATAAAATAAAAGCAGCTACCGATTATTCGATAACTGCCTTATTTTGCTGATTATTATTAAGTTGATTAACTATCTCTTGTGCTTTCTTTTCTTGTTCTTCTACGTCTTTAATGGTTTTGTATAGATTATTTAAATATGGTTTAGATAACACATATGTTTTTTCTGAATCGCCCCATAAACCAACTGTCTTAATTGCTATAAGTGGATGTATGCCGCTTTGAAGCAATACTGTGAGTGTCTGTGCCTTGGTGTACATATTGTCCTGTGGGCTATGATTTATCTGTACATCAAAATCTCTAACCGATAGTTTTAAATCTTTTCCTGCAAGTCTCAAAATGTTAAGAACCACTACAGCTAATCGTTTTTCACACGATTTAACAACAGGGTCTTTCAATTTTGCTCTTGTCTTAGAGAAGTCCCATCCGTTTCTTAATTGAACTGCCCCTTGCGTATCTCCGCCGGTGTTACTTTGTTTTGTCGGAATGGCTAATATGGATAATGTATTATCCCACAAATCATCTTTAGCAACTTGACATTGCGTTTGATTAAGCTCCTGTGTCATAATATCGACATCAGACTTGTTATCTTTATTCATTGACTTAACAACCAATGCGTGATTTTCTTTCATTTTCTTAAAGTTCTCTTCGTCAATTTCGCAATTAACAAACTTAACCCAATACTCGACAAACTGCTGTATGCTATCCATTCTGTTAGACTGCATGTTATTAATAGCATCCAACATGCCTATAACAAGCTCAATATCGGATATTCTTTCATGGTTATTCGGAAATTCTACAATAGGGATTTCACCATATGTGTGCAGTTTCGCTTCAACTACTTTGCTATCAACAATTCTAAAAGACGTTGTGTCGGAAAATGCCATCTTATACCAATTTCCATCCTCGTCTTTAAGTTCCTGCACAACAAGTATCTGTTCTTCAGTATTCTCATTATAAATAGCATAAGTATTAAGTGGCGTAGGTGCTACAATTCTGAATGGCACATCTCCATTTTTAGGTTGAACTGCTTTGAATGATGTACCTGTTGCCGACTGCCACTCCCCAGCTTTAATGTCTTTCTCCTGCTTATTGGCATCCGCCATAAAATCATTAAGTATGTCAACCGCTTTATTGATAGCTTCATCATCTTTGCGGCTAATAAACTGGATTGGTTCGCCATACGTCTGCCCTACCTTAAACTGAACAATTTCGTATGCGTGGTTCTCGACAATCTTGTTTGTAATATCTTCATTGGTTAGCTTATGCCTGTACAATATTGGTTGGTCGCCCTTGTAGTAATGCCACAGGTACTTAATAACCGGTTTATTCCAATTAAATACACCTATAGTACTTCCAATAACCTTAATAACATTATCTCTTGTTATCCTGTCTACATTTGTATATGCAATTTTACGTCCATAACAGCCTCTAACAAGGTCTTGAAAATACATTGTGTTCATATCTTGCTCCTAATAAAACGTCATACCGCTTGAACTTCTGCTGTTCGGTATTTCTTTAATTTGAAAATTATCATCATCGTTAGGCACATACCATATCCATTTACGGCAATGCTTGCACGCTAACTTATGTGTTCGTGGGTCTTTGCTGTCTGCCTTAGTTAAGAACTTGTGGCAATTAGGACATATAATTGATTTGTCTTTGTTGCTATAAAAATCCATTCTGTTACCTCTTTGCATAATAAAAAAGCACCGCCACAATTAAGTGACGATACTTTTTAAAGATTGTCTATGGAGTAGTACTTTCATCGTAATAATACAATATTGTTTCCGAACAAATCGAACAACTTTTATTATTTTTGTTCAATAAACCGGTTAAAAGCCATTCTAATACTATCTTCTGTGTTTCCACCTATGATATGTGCTATCTGAACCCAACTTTTATTTTCTAAAAATCTAAGATTAATTATTCTTCTCATTCTGCTATCGTCAAGTTTTGCTATAAACTCTTCAACTTCATTGGTTTTTTCTAATAAGTCATCTTCCAATAACTGTAATGTGGCTTTTCTTGCATATAGAAGTGTTTTCTTCCTGCCATATTCTGGGAATGGTATGCCCTCAATCTTAAAATGTTGTTTACCGCCATCTCCGCCGCAAACAGAATCTACAACAGTTTCCCCGGCTTCAATTTTACTTATATCTCTTTCAAGTCGCTCTATCTTTAGCCTTACTTCTTTGATTTCTTCCTGTAAATCCGAATATTGTGATAAAACTTCCTTTGTTACCATAATATTAATACCTCCTAAATGGATTTATAGTGGCTTCAACTTTAGCTGTTTTATTTCCTCTTTTCATTCTTAATGCAAAATTTGAAAAAACATCCGGTACATCATCGTGCAAATTTTTACCAGATACTGAATATTTCAATAACCAACTCATCATCTCTGCATAATCGCTCTTAGGTTCATATAGACTCCTATCTTTGAACACAATATGTTGCAATACCCAGCTAGAACACTGAAATATTCTTGCTTCTTTGTTCGTTTCGGTTGCGGTGTCTGATATATTGCATAACCAGCCTTTTTCTTCTACTCGTTTTCTGACTTCATTTGCAACCCTATCTCCGCCTTGATTGGCTTCAAAATCGCAATCTTGCATTTCATTATCGACAATTAAATTTGCTGAATTTTCATATTGTTTTTCGTAATCTGCCGAATTGTTGCATATAGTATCAGTGCAGTAATACGTTCCCTCATATCCTTCAAATTCAACCAGGCAAGGAAACACATAAAAATCAGTACCAGAGGATTTCGTGTCACATTGTCCAGTAATTCTTTTAATTCGTGTTTTAGGAAGTTCTTTGTACCTCATTATTTTGTCTTCTGGATAAAGCAATCCCTCACGTTCTATTGGATCTTGCTTATAAAGACATCTATAAGATATATCATCCATTGTCAGTGCTTGATCATTAAAAAACTCCACCGACATTCCATTATATTCATAGTCAAAATTACTTTTCCCTGTTTTAGGGTCAATATCTGGAATAGAAATAATTTTTAACTTTGGGTCGTTTCCATAAAGCTCAATAATATGTCCAATAATGTCTTTTGTGCTCCATCTGGTCATTATAATTATTTCTTTTACTTGTTCGTTTAGCTTTCTTTGTTTTAAATCAACTCCATAAATTCTCCATATTTTTTCAAGAATTATTGGATTAAGTGCTTCTTCAATAGAGCCTATAAGGTCATCACAATATAAATAACGGTTAGTTCTAACCTTACCTGCGTTCTTAGCTCCTATTGATGAACATTGAATACTTGAAAATGCTTTGTATTTACCAAAATTAGCTTCTTGTGCCTGTGCATTTGTGCTTTGTAATGGTAAATTAGGGAAAATAACATTCCATTTATATTCTTTATCATCTGTTGTTATGTCAAGCACTCCTTTATAAAACTTTCCTGTAATTTCGTTGCTGTGAGAAAAGAAAAGGCTGTAATCTTTAGGGTGCTTGCCAATTATCCAAGAGCAAAAAAATTTTTCCAGTGTAGTTTTTTGCGTTCCTGGTGGCATAGAAATACATAATCTATTATATTTGTCGTCTTCCAAATCTTGCATAGCTTGAATAAGCCCGTATTTATTAAGCTGTTTCATTTTTGGCTGATAAAATCTTTCACTCTCTTCTCTGTCTTTTTCAAGATAAAGCAAATAGCTGTGAAATAAGTGCGGAGCTTCAAGCAATAAGGTATCAAAATATCTATTGACTAAATCATTGTCTATATTGTTGTTGAATGTATATTTTTCAAGTTCAAAAATATCTATGCCTATATCACGCATACAAGCCTTTTCTATAAGTTCTTTTGTCCTAGCCGTACATTTTAACATTGTGTCAATTTCGCCCTCATTCTTGGCAAGCTGGCACACGTTGTAGTAGACTTCTATGATGTTTTCATCTATTCCTTTTTGGGATATGTATTTTTCGCAATCAGAAATTAAACTTTCCAATTCAGACATAAAGAAAAGCACCTCCACTTTTCAGCAAAGGTGCTTATAGACCTCTGCCTATAATTTTTCTAGGGTAGCGACTAACTCTATTTGTTAGCCGGTAATGTTATTAAATTATCTTATAGTTTCTTCTTCCAATTTCCCATTTATGAAAAACAATAAATGTCATAAATAAAACTGTATCTCCGTTTTTCAGTTCAATAGATATTGGCAATCCTCTTCTGTCGATTTTTGATATATCATTTTGATTTTCTGACAAAAATTTATGTAACTCCCATTGCAATGCTCTTATGGTCTGTTCATTATGTACATATATCATCTTCGCAAAACACCTTTCCACTTCTGATATTTGCATTTATAACGGCCGCACATATATTTATGTATTCCTTTGCTAACATCTTCAAATGAGGAATATTCAACAGCAAATCCGCAAGTTTCAGGGTCGCACTCACAATTAGGATTTGTGTCACAAACATTAAATGGATTTTTCTTCTTAATCCACTGATTATCCGGCGTTTCTATGTCAACCAAATCATCAATCATCAGCACAGCCTTTGAAACTCTTACACATTCTTCTCTTTTTTCCTCATTCGTGCATTTTCCATCTGCATTGTATCGGCAAGTGGTAAGATTACAATTACTCATTCCTCATAAACCTCTCAAAGTCTTCCATACATTCATGGCACAAGTCGTATGTAACATTTAAAATACCATTCTTTATAATGGAATTTCCGCACAGTATTCCTTTTTTAATTTCTGCACCGCACCTGTCGCAAGTGTGCCATTCTTTGCTATGCTTCATTGTGAATTTCCTCCCAAACTCTGCAAAATTCCTTGAATGTTTTCCTGTCTATCAGCGAAGCTATTTCGTGCAAGTTTACGATGTTGATTTCTGCATCATGCTCATATTGCACATTGGCAATAAGGTTTATATCAACCCTTGGAAGACTCCCAGCATAATGTTCTATTTTATACGAACTGCATAAGCACTGTTCGCTATCAATTATGACTTTAGCGAGTTCCCTGTGCCCTTCTATTGCTTCTACTTTAAATTTATGTATATTACTCATTCTTCCACCGCCTTAATATCCGCCATTAAATTCTAAAAGCCATTCTTTCAGTTTTACATGTGCTTTAGCAAAGCAAAGCTCCATGTCGCAATCACTTTCATTGACAATTATTACATCTCCGCCATTGCGCTTAGCTTCAGGGTAATAATCAGCACAGCCGCTTTTATAAATCAAAATATTCCAATCGCATATTTTGCTATAAGTAATTTTAAGATGCATTGGAAAGTCTTTTGCTTTATCGCCAAAAAATTTTAAAAAATCGTTCATTCTTGCACCGGCTTTCCACATTTCTGATATATCCTTTATTTCACCATTCGGCAGTTTTGCCTTAACTTCGCTCGCAATTACCTTTATTGTAATTTCCTTTGCCATGTCTTTTGAGTAGATACCTGATATGTTATCAATACTTACCACTCCTTTTACAATTTCGCCATCGAGCGATAATGTAATAAATTTTCCACTTGAGTTGTCAAGTAATGCTTCTTTAACCATCTTCCACCAGCTTTCTAAGCACCATACATAAACATATTTCCAAAATGCAAATCATTTAGTGCTTTTTCTAATTCGTCTTTGTATCGAAATGGACTTAAAGGACTTTCTATTTCTTCCCTCAAAACCGGCATTGCCGCATCTATCAAAATGCCTTGTGTGGCACTTGCAAGATTTTGTGGCGGCAAATCCGCTAAAGCACACAACTCCATTCTTTTATGGTCGCATTTTTCAGATTTAGAGCAACTTTTACATTTTTCTGCTAATTTACTTAAAGGTTCTGCCATTACTACACCAACTTTCTACCACAGATAGGACAAAAATTGATTTTTATATATCCAAGACAACCGCTGTCTCCTGTGTCGATCAACACACCAAATCCATTTTCGTCTTTGAAAATAAAATCTCCGCCGGCGTATCTTTTTTCGTAATATTCATCATTATCCATTGCTATGTTTTTGCAGAAATCACACATATCACACCTCAATACCATATTCTTTGAAATAGTTTTCGATATTTTTAGGTATCTCAACACCTAGTTCTTTTGCCTTTTAATACATTTGTCTTGTGGATAGATAATATGTGTTCTTGTATCTCTGTAGGTTGTACAATCTATTCCGGAACTATACTTTGCACATTCTTCCCTGTATTCGCATATATCGCATTCGGTATTTTTCTCTTTATATTTTTTCGGTTTGTATTGTTCAAAGTCCTTACACTTATAATCAAGTGATGTATCATTCCCTTTTTGACATTCATAAACCGGATATTCTTCTCCTATTTCTTCATCAAAAATAAAATCTTCATCACAATATTTGCAAATTGAGCAATCTTTCATATCGCACCTCTCCTTTTTATTGCTCATCCAAGTTGACGATATAATAGCTGTCACAAGAAGTCATCATTAAACGCTTAATCTCATTTTTTGCGTCCTCAAATGTAGCAAAGACATATAGTGGAGCATTAGTACTCCGGCGAACTACTATGAACCTATATTCTGGATAATATAAGTCTTTGCATTGTTCCAAGGTTATAGTGTCATCTTTTCTGCTATGCTTCTTGCGTTTTTGTGGTTTTGGTTTATCCTTGGCACATTTAATGTGCATATCGTATATAATGGCAAAGCATAAGATATACGCAAATAAGATTACAAGTATCGTTACAAATAAGTAAATAAATTTTCCCATATTGCACCACCTAGTTACCCTTTCTTTGGCGTAAATAGTGTGTCCGGTAATACTTCGCCGGTTAAAAACTTATTCACATATTTCATAAAAGTTGGAACACTCATTCCGGCTATTTCTGCTGCCTTAACTTGGCTACATTCCCTGTTTAAGTATTTTGCTACACCCTCCGAGAACTTATCAATGTCCCGTGTTTTAACTCCTTGCGCCATAGACATATCTCCTTATTTTTGATAATCGGATAGACAGGACTTGAACCTGTGACTACTTGAATAAATCAAGCGTTACTCCCAACTGAACTACTATCCGTTGTACAGTTTCTTGTGTTGGAAAGTATTTATGGCACTTCATTACACTATCTGCCATCCTGTTCGCAAATCAACCAACACAAACATTTTAATTATTTCAGCAGGGAATACTGCAACGCCTGCTTATTCGGGAGCTACCCGACATCTTGCTATGGTGAGGATTTGCACCTCCACATGACACTTAAGACGAGTTATCTAAGTTGCAGATTTCAACTCATAAATCTACTGCAATACTGGCTACCTATTTCAGCACATAGCAACTTACTCACACCTCTTAACCTAGGATAAGTCCGCAAACAGCATTACGCACGCAGACCTAAGAAGTGCTTTCAAAACGCCGACATCGTGAATCGAACACGAACAACATTTCTGTTGGATAGCTTAGCAAGCTATTGGAATACCTTTATCCCATATCGGCACGTGGTGGGTTTTTTACTTGGTTATCCCCACCCAAGGATTTTTTAGTCAGCCGCAAGCGGCTCAATCCAGTTCCCTGTACTAAGTTTATCCGGAGTATTAATTAGTACCTGCATTTCTGTAATAAACGCACTAGGGGTGTACTGGCAACATCGCCAATGGGGAAGAGAGGAATCGAACCTCTATTGTTTACCACTTGGGAACTGATTTACAGTCAGCTGCAACACCGCCAATCGTTGCCGCTTCCCCAAAACCATACCGCCTGTAACGGTCTACAGCTGTAGGGTTGATTTTCACATAAAAGGGGTACTGTTATGAAAAAAACTCGCCTATTTCTAGGCTAGTAGGGATAGTAGGAATCGAACCTGCATTAAAAGTTTTGCCATTTAAACTATATCCCCAACCAGATTGATTTTAACTTATTAAGGAGAAAAATGCGTCTGTCCGTATGTCCCAATTACGGACTAAACCCATTGGGAGCCTTGAAACTCCCCGGCAACCTTTTAAATTGCATGGGCGAATAAATATTTTAAGGGATCTTATGGTATTAGCTGTCAAACAGCTAAGCAGCCCTAGTTGGATTCGGACCAACGAATGCAGCAGTCAAAGTGCTGTGCCTTACCACTTGGCGATAGAGCTATTTAATTATTTAATTTATAAAGGGGTAATATGTAGATTATCCTATCAGAATTGTAGATATATGTATTATATATAAAAGTTATGTATATTGCAAGTATGTATATAGGCTTTTTATTTTTTGAGATATTTGAGGGACTAAGTGGCGGCATATTGGGCTATTTTATAAACCCCCTCCCCGGTCTATGCTCCAGACGTTGCCGTTGTGGGTGTAGCAATGCACCTACAGAATAAAATATATCAATATGCTTGATTTATTCGGTTAGTACGTCGCAAAATCTTTATTTTGCGACATTAAAGCGTTACTAATGGCGGTTTTATGGGTCTTTTGGGCTTAAATTGTCAGACAATAAAACATTATCGGCGGAGTTTTGAAGCTGTTGGCGAATGTCTGCGACTGTTAGAGCTGTTTTATTAGTGTTTTCTCTGCTGACACCTGGTAAGTTCCAATTAAAGTGATGGTTCATAGCTGCTATATGTCCGACCGGATTTTTACCAGACCAGAGCCGAGCCTCCCCGGAATTTTCATAATCTTTAGACAGTTTTTCCCACAAATCGTAAGCCGAGGTGCTTAGCTTTGACGCTCTCTTCTCGTTCGCCCAATCGTATACAACAGTTTCTCTTATACCAGTTAATTTACAATAGCCACATATAGTGCATATTTTATTATACTTATAACACACATATATATAATAATCTGCTATATAATTAAGATATTCATAATTATAACTATTACAATTACTATTATTAATATTACTATATTGATTATTATAGTTGTTATTATTATATCCTTGTAATTTTCCTTTTAATTTTAGTCTATTAGTATTTTTAAAAGTGTGATTATATACATAAATCAAAGCTGCATAAAAAATAGATTGTGTAGCTTCTGTCATGTTCTCAATTTTTTCTTTATTACAAAATTCATTAAAATATAAATCTATATCATTTTCAAAAACTTCTTCGCTGTCTTTAAAGTCTTCTACCTTTTCCAACTTGTTCCACTCCTTCCCGCTAAAATAAAAAACACGTTCAGGACTTCAAGTTGTGTTATCTGTCTGTAACGTGTTCATCTTTCGTTTTATCTTAGTCAAATGATAATTTATTTTTTTGAAAAAATCAAGCCGGAAAAATTTTTTTGTAGGCTCTCTCTTTCTTTTTTTCTTTTTTCTTTCTTTCTTTTCTTTGCTTCTTTCTTTTCTTTCTGTCTTTTTTCTTTTTTTCTTTCTCTAATTTTTCACTCAAAAAATATTTTGAATAATACTATTAATGAAAAATCATTTTTAAGGCAATTCAGGGCAAAAAGAAAAGACCCGGAACCGCTCCGGGTCTAAATTGGTTTTATTCGTTTTCGGTCTCGAACTCGTACGGCTGCATATCTCCGTCCGCTTCGTGCCTCAAAAACTCGCGCAGGTCGTACAGGTCCGCCGCGTTCTCCCATTCGTCAATTAGCTCTTCCGGGAAGTCTTCCGGTGGCTGGAAGCAGGCTTTTAATTCCTCGAATGTGTAAGCCTTTGCCTCGCTTTCTGCGTTCCTGTCTCTTTTGTCGATAATATAATATTTTTTCATAATTTCCACCTTCCAGCCTGTGCGGCTGGTCCTTTCTTTTGATACTTGTATAATATCACGTTATCGTTATATAGTTAAACGATATTTTAAAATTTTATCAATTATTTAAAAAGGACATTTGCCGGGTCTTCCCCGGGTTGGATCTTCTGCCTCTTCTATTTTCTGTAATTTCTCCATTACAGCCGAAACGATAAAGCCATTTAGACTTTCCCCTGCTGCTTCTCTGATCCGCTTCTCGTCTTCTACTTTGAATCTTACAAGCGTTTTAAAGTATGCTTTTTTCTCGTATTTGCTTGTCGCTCTTATTTTTGCTTTAGTTGCCGTCATTTTATTAGTCCTCCATTTTTTTTCTAAAATATCACAAAAAAATATTCTTGTCAAAATATAATGTTATCGTTATATATTTTGCACAAAAAAGCATATAATGTTATCGTTATATTTGTAAGTTTTTCCGATATTGAAATTATATCACGATAGCGTTATACTTAGTATAACAAAAGAAAGAAAGGGAACCCCAACAGGGGGGCTAAGGTAAAAAAATATGATGAAATATGTAGGAAATGTCACAAAAAACGCGGAGGAACTCAAACAACTACTCGATGAAGGCTATATCTATCTAACAGAAATGGGATACGCATTAACAGAAGACGAAGATATAAGCACAGACGATACAGCTATAGAAAATGCGCTCTGTAGCTTATATGAAGAGGGCTAAAGTCGAAACGCTCCGCCTGGAGCGTCAACCGGGGACGGTCTCCCGGTTCTGATGATGACAGACCGCACAGAAAGAAAGGAAGCCGGCAAGTCCGGCTAAGGTGTAAAATTATGTATGATTATTTAGAAGCAGTAAAAGAAGATGTTGTTGATTTTATTAAATGCGACATTGATTTAAAAGACTTTGCAGAGCGTGAAGAGTTAGAAGAGCATCTAAACGATGAGTTATTTAACTGCGACAGAGTAACAGGAAACGCCAGCGGCTCATATACTTTTAGCAGAGCGCAGGCGCAAGAATATGTTGTTGATAATATCGAACTTTTAGAGGAAGCCTGCGACGAATTCGGAACGGATGCCGAGACGGTCGGTAAATGGTTCTTATCTGAAGATTGGGAAAGAATGGACGTAACAATCAGATGTTATTTATTATCGCAGGCAATCAGCGAAGCTCTGGACGATATGGCGGACGAATTAGAAGAAGCCTTTGACGAAGAATAAAATAGTCAAGCCGCCGCAGAGGATGCCCGCCGGACCGATACCGGCGGCGGTTTTTTGCGCTCCAAACCTTGACCGGCTAGCCTGCTCGGTGTATAATAAAGACAGGTTTTTGAACGCTTGCAGGCTTTAGGACACTAAAGTTTTTAGCCTGTTTTTACGGTAAAATCGGGGCAATTTTGCCTTGAAATTTTGCCACATTTTAAAATTAACTTTACCACCTGGGGAACGCATACCCTAGGGGGTATCAATTTATTTTACATTATATTTTAGGAGGGTCTAACTATGAAAGAACCAAATTACAAGAATAACATCGAAAAAATGAGCGTTGAATTGTGGAAAATTGCAATTGACGTTGAAGAAAAAGAAAAAAAGCTCCCATTCTACGACGAGCAGACCTTGAGAGCGGCACTAAATGATACGCTTTCATACATCGCAAACGAGCGATATAGCGAAAACGAAAGCAAAGCCGACATTGAAGCGGCAGTAAAATTAACTGTCGATGACTATATTGACGAATGCAAGGCAGACGGGGACTTTTAAAAGGCGGACCATCCGCCTTTTTTGCGTGAATTTAGCTGGCAGATTTTCAAGGTAAAATTTAGGTTAAATTCAGACCAAATTTCAAGGGAATTTTAAAAATAGTTTCCGATATACGCCTCTGCAAAGCGTAGAGGGTATAAAAATTTTTGCATTATATTTTAAGGAGAAAAATATGATTAAATTTGTAGACTTAAAGCAGGCGGTAATTACTGCCAAGAAAGAAGAATTTGAGTTTGAAGCGGTCTCATGCTCAAAAAGGCATTTTCCCGGTGTAAAAGGTTATTCTATCCGGGATTTTTTGGACGAATATAACAAAATAATGGGGTTAGAGGGCGAATGTGCCTATATCTGGGAAACCCTTGGCAAATGTTATTGTCTTGCAGATTTGAGAGAGGACATCCGCCGCAATGTTCCTGAATATACCGCTGCCCTATTTGATAGGGCTGTAGCGGTTATTAGCATTTACGATTTTAATATTGCGTCGGCTTATACCTTAATCGCAAATTACATCAGAAAAGGGGGTAAAATTTGTGGCATTTATGAATAAAGCAGGCATAAAAATTTCTTATGACTGCCAAAGCCTGATCAACGAGCTTAAGCAAGATATAGCGGAATTTGGGAGCCATCTCATATTAGATGTGGTGGTGCAGGATGTAGAGGGCGTGACCATCTGCAAAGATTATAATTTTATTGAGAATGACCCGGCAACGGAGTTCACGCTTGAACCCGGAGAACGGATTGTAAAAATGACTGCTGCCACCCTACTTATGATGTACGAAAAAGAGAACGAATTGCTTTGAAATCCGGTTCAAATTTTCGGGATTTTTTAAAAAGAATTTTGTAATCTAGTCAAAATACCATAGGGGGGGTTCAAAAAAGTTTACATCAGAATTTTGAAAGGAGTGAGAAAATGAAAAATAACTTAAATCAGCAGATTTTTGATTTAGCCAATAAAAAAGGGACAGAATTATACAAAAAATCCGCCAATATGGATAAAATCGAAATCAATATTAACAGGTATCAGCAGGTAGAAGCATTCATGAAAAATATTCCCGAAAAAGTACCTGCTATGCCAATTTTAAAAGAGGGCGTGTTTGTCCTTAAAAATGGCTCTGAATCAGGAATGGTAATATTTAATTCAGACATTGAAGACAATACCATTATTGTTAAAGCAGATACTCTTGCGGTGACTGATAATTCTACTGTATGGCTTTGTTCTGCTAAATACATTTTCCCTTGTGAGATGGCAATAGGCGGTGCTTTAAAAATAGAGGACTATGTTGACCCTAAAAGTCAGATTATGGGCGCAATTAAAGGCAAAGAGGACAATGATACCAAGAAAAAATTATCATCGTTGTTTATGTCTGCTTTAGGTGTGACCTTGTGGCTTAACTATCTAATGTTACATCCTGAACAAAAGGAAGTGCATAGAAAGAAAAGAAGTTTTCACAATTCAGAGCATAATTTTTATTCAAGTAAAGAACATATTGTCCGTTTGAATGGTGTTTCAATCAAGACAGATAGCCCGACAGTAGCTTCAAAAATCAGAAGTAGGAAAATTGTCCGTGTAGCAGAATGTTGGTCTGTAAGAGGACATTACAGACACTATAAGTCAGGCAAAGTGGTATATATCAAACCTTTTGAAAAAGGTACCAATAAAGGGAAGATAATCCCTAAAAAATATGACATAGTATAGAACCTTGACATATTGTTAGCAATGTTATATAATCTCATTAATTTCTTGAATATCTCCAAATTGGAATGTAAATTAATAATTAAATTATTTTTTCCCGAATAACCCACATTGGAATGTAAATTAATTTTTAAACTTAATTATTTGTTTAGCACTTTTAAAAGTGCAAGAGAAACGCAAAAAGGAGAAAAACTATGGTTACAGCTTGGCACGGAATTTTTGACCAGATTTTAAATGCTCAAAATCGTGGAGATTGGGAAGAAGTTCTACAACTTTCAATGAAATTGTGCAACAATTATGAACTTCCTGTACCTCATTTTCTTTACAAGGAAGAAGAATCCGAGGACAGAAGCAAAAAATTACTTCTATGGCTAATGGAAACACACAATGAACTATTAGCAAAAATTAAAAAGTAGGCATTGAGCCTACTTTTTGCTTTCTAGTGACATAATAAGTGCAACACTAGAGTATTTGTTTTCTTTCAATTCGGTCAACATCCTCTCTTTTGTCATATCCGGATTGGTCCTTTTAATTATTTTCAACAGTTCTTCAATACTCATTATCCCACTCTCCTAACTGCTCCAAGCACCATATCAACAATATCAAACACTTCATCACCATAAGTCGCCACAAAATCACACAATATCTCTTCCTGTTCTATTGGCAAATACACATCATAGGACATACAGATTGCGTGGCATACTTCGTGTATCAGTACTTTGCGTTGCATAAATCCACGCAAGGCATTTGACAGATAAATTGTATGTGTATTTCTATCAGTCACACCTAGCACAGAAACATTGTCTGACCGCTTTAATTCGCCCGAATTTGAATTTTTATATTGCACTTGCCACATTGTACCATTAATGCTAAAAATCATCTGTATGCTCCTTTCTGAATGAGATAAGGCTATGAATATTGCTACCCATAGCCTTTAAAATCATATCTTAGATACAAGAGTGCTTAACTTCGTTCTAAGCAAGTTCTTCTCTTCTGCCGACATATCAGCCACCATACCTGTAATATCGCTTGCAAGTTCCTTGGTATAGCTGTCAAGTGACTTCATCTTGTGTTCCTTATCTTCTGGTGTGTTATTCTTGTGCATTTCCTTAGTTTCTGTGTAGTTTCTCTTTGCTCTGTCGTAATTACTTTCAGACATTGGCTCTGTATAGTACATCTTGCCATAATCCCTATCCATATCTCTCATATGCTCTGATTCTGGGTACATGTGCATATAAGGCGGTTCTTCATATCCTCTGCGGTATGTTCCTTTGCCTTTTGGGGCAAATCTGCCATTTGCATAGCGGTAGTGGTCATAATATCTTCTGTCCGGATAATCTTCGTACTGTTCAAGCATACGCATAATATCTTCATTATCTTCTGACTTTTCCATAGCTTCAACAATTCTGTAATCTTTGTCAAAACAAGCTATGTTCTTCGCTATTTCTGTAAAGTCCTTTAAATCGTCAAGGTTCTGCCCCTCAAAGCTATCTAATCCGATTGCTTCAACCTTAGCCTTGACACATTCCATAATCTGTTTAGCCCATTTATGCATAATATCAAGCCTCCCTTACTGCAATCAAATTACTGTTCTGTACTTCAATAGCCTGTGCTGATGTATTCTGCACCGCTACGGTACTACAACAGCCACAAGGTACGTCAACGTATGCCTGTGCTGATACATTAAATAAATTTTCGACTGCTGCCGGAGTAACTATCATTCGTGTTGACTGTAAAGGCTCTCCATCTACTGCAATGGCAAGTGAAATCTCTCCGACTGTTCCGCCTGTCGGAATCTGAATGTTGCCGGAATACGATACTAAAAATCTAGCTTTGCACTGATTTGTAATACCTCTTAACTTGATAATTCCGCTTCCCTGTCTGTG
>ULNQ01012658.1_pt1 | contig 92196 bp, 99 predicted proteins | sample 1951951 | NCBI WGS metagenome assembly ULNQ01 (sample SAMEA4835580, study PRJEB28245) | human gut metagenome | biome: gut microbiome; material: fecal sample | place: Denmark | collected 2008
CTACTAGCTCGCCAAGTTGGTGTACCTAGAATGGTAGTATTCATGAATAAATGTGACCAAGTAGATGATCCAGAATTACTAGACTTAGTAGAAATGGAAATCCGTGACTTATTAAATGAATATGGATTTGATGGAGACAATACTCCAATTATCCGTGGTTCAGCTTTAAAAGCACTTGAAGGAGATCCAGAAGCAAAAGCTAAAATCTATGAACTTATGGATGCAGTTGATGAATGGATTCCAACTCCAGAACGTGATAATGACAAACCATTCTTAATGAGTATTGAAGATGTATTCACAATCACTGGACGTGGAACTGTTGTTACTGGACGTGTTGAACGTGGTAAGTTAAATCTTAACGATACAGTTGAAATCGTTGGTATCAAACCTACTAAATCAACAGTTGTAACAGGAATTGAAATGTTTAGAAAACAACTTGACTTTGCTGAAGCAGGAGACAATGCTGGTGTATTATTACGTGGTATTTCTCGTGAAGAAGTTGAAAGAGGACAAGTATTAGCTAAACCAGGAAGTGTTACACCACATCATAAATTTAAAGCACAAGTATACGTATTATCTAAAGAAGAAGGTGGACGTCATACTCCATTCTTCGCTAACTACAGACCACAATTCTATTTCAGAACTACTGATGTAACAGGTGTTATTGAATTACCTGCTGGAGTAGATATGGTTATGCCTGGAGATAACGTAGAAATCACTGTTGACTTAATTCACCCAATTGCAATTGAAAACGGAACTAAGTTCTCAATCCGTGAAGGTGGACGTACAGTTGGTGCTGGTAACGTTTCTGAAATCATTGACTAATTTAAATGATTATCAAAGTACATTCGAAAGAATGTACTTTTTTGTTTTTGTTTTGAAAGTATAATTCTTGACTAAACAATAATAACCAACTATAATTATGTATAGAATAGGAGATGCTAGTTATGAAAAAGGAAATAAAGAACCCGAAAGAAGAAAAAAACATCAATAAATATAATATGCTAGAAATAGTTGGTATGGTAATAACATTAGTGGTTTTAGTATTCGCAACAATCTACGTTAATTATAATAATAAAAAAGAAACTGTAAAGTCTGATGATAAAAATGCATTAGTAACACCAACAGTAGTATATTTAGATAACGTAATGGGAACTACAGTAGAAAAAGGAACAAAGGTAAAGGTAGGTGGAATATTTGCATATTTTGGAAATAAAAAGTTTTATTACAAAGCAGAAATGTATTATTCAAATGGAAAAAAAATATATAATGGATCTTGTAATGAGGTAGATATATCAAAAGTAGTAAATTTTTCGTTTAGTCCAACAAAAGAACCTATCTATGCAAGAATAACCACATATAAAGATAGTGCATGTAAAGAAAGTATTAGAAAATATGATAGTAGGGAATACAAATTAAAATCATCAGATAATGGAAATAATAGTAGCAATAATAATAGCAACAACAATAATACCAATAAAAACAATAATAGTAGTAATAATAAAAAAGCATCACTAAAGTTAACTCAACCTTCAAAGACAGTATATACAAATAAAACGGTAGTAGAAATAAATTTTAAACATAATGGAAAGGAAAGAATGTATTATACATTTACTAATTATAATAAAGCAGAATCAGGGTATACACAAGAGTGTAGTCCAATCGATAACGATGGTAAAGGAAAAGATTTTGGGCTTGCAGTAGATAAAAATAATACTTATAGATATTCAGCAATTAAATTGTATAGTGATAGCACATGTAAAACACTAGTTGATTCAAAAACAACAAAGATATATAAATATGTTGAATCATCATCAAATAGTGGAAATAATAATAGTAATAATAATAACAGTAATAATAATAACTCATCAAATAATGAGTATACATCAAGTACTTATGCAATAAATCCGGTTAAAAGTTTAGGAAAAATAAACAATACCACTATAAAGGTTGAAAAAGGTTGTAACCAGTCTGTAGTTAATAAATATATAGCCGAATTAAAACAAAACCCAAGTTATTTTGTAAAAGTACCGGTTATATATCTTATAAGTGATAATTCAATGAAAAGAAATTGGGGAACAATATATGCAGGAGTTACATCGGGCGCTATGGCTTTCAGTTCAACACAAATAAGATGTAATGAATATCAAGAAAATGTTATGTCACACGAATTAGCGCATGCATTTGACTCTTACAAATTTGCAAATTACTACTCTAATAATTCAAACTTTGTAACGCTATATAATAAATATCGTAAAAATAATAGTGTATTAACAAGTTATGGTCGAGGTAATATAAGCGAATTCTTCGCAGAAGCTTATGTATACTATTTAAGAACATACATGACAAGGGAATCGGATAAATTATATGGATTTGGAAAAACATATCCTACAGACTTAAAGACCTTCATGGAAAAAGCATTAGGTAAAGCAATATAAAAACAGTGGCACGTCTTAATTGACGTGTCTTTTTTAATCATTAAACTTGACAAAATAAAATAAATATATATAATAAGTGGCAAAACAAAGGGGGAAAATATAATATGAATAAGAAAAAAACAATACTAATAGCTAGTAATGTATTACTAATTATATGTTTAATGATTATTTGCTTGTTGAAAAATAATACTTCAACTATTACAACAAGCATTAATAATAAGTTGAGTGCGAATACATATTCACCGTCTGTTATTTTTGTGGATAATATAGCAAGCACAACAGCTAATAAAGGTACTAAAATAAAAGTAAGTTCAATATTTGTATATTTTGGAGAGGATACATATTATTATAAACCAGAGATGTTTTACTCAAATGGAAAAAGAATTTACAGTGGAAATTGTAATGAAGTAAATACATCAAAGGTAGTAAATTTTTCATTTAATCCAACAAAAGAACCTATCTACGCAAGAATAACTATTTATAATGATAATACTTGCAGCAATAGTATTAAAAAATATGATAGTAAAAAATACAAAGTTAAAACAAACAATAACAATAATAATGGCAATAGAAATAGTAGCAGTAATAATAAAAAAGCATCACTAAAGTTAACTGAACCTTCAGAGACACTATATAAAAATAAGACAGTAGTAGAAATAAATTTTAAACAAACTGGCAATGAAAGAATGTATTATACATTTACTAACTACAATAAAACGCAATCCGGATATACACAAGAGTGTAGTCCAATTGATAATGATGGTAAAGGAAAATATTTTGGGCTTACAGTAGACAAAAACAATACTTATAGATATTCAAAAATAAAATTGTATAGCGATAGTACTTGTAAAACACTAGTTGATTCAAAAACAACAAAGGTATATAAATATGTTGAATTATCATCAAATAGTGGAAATAATAATATTAATAATGGCAATAATAATAATTCATCAAATAATGAGTATACATCAAGTACTTATGCAATAAATCCAGTAAAAAATCTAGGAAAGATAAATAAAGCTACTATAAAGGTTGAAAAAGGTTGCAATGAATCTGCTGTTAACAAATATATAGCTGAATTAAAACAAAATCCAAGTTATTTTGTTAAGGTACCAGTTATATATTTCATAACTGATAATTCAATGAAAAGAAATTGGGGAACAATATATGCAGGAGTTACATCTGGAGCATTGTACTTTACTTCTACAGAAATATTATGTACACAATATCAAGAAAACGTTGTATCTCATGAATTAGCACATGCATTTGATTCTTACAAATTTGCAAACTATTATTCAAATAATGCAAACTTTGTAACAATATATAATAAATATCGTACAAATAATAATATTTTAACAGACTATGCTCGAACTAATATATATGAATTCTTTGCAGATGCATATGTATATTACTTTAGAACATATATAACAAGAGAGCCTAATAAATTACATGACTTTGGGACTGAATATCCAGAAGATTTAAAAGCCTTCATGGAAAAAGCTCTAATTAATGCAATAAATCAAAAATAAAAATAAGATTAGCTTAATCTTATTTTTTTTGGTCTTTTATATTATATTTATCTTTGGTGTTTCTATATAATGCATACATCGGCTTGTTAACAATCAAATTAAATTCACCAATATATTCAACTGCTTCGGCATTATATCCAAGTTTTGATTCATTTAATCCACGATATCTATTATTATTAGTAAAATCGCCAGAAATAGCATTTAAATCAAATGAGGCAATTCCCTTTCCACAATAATTTTCAATTACTTTCCATCTAGTAAGATAAGAAGGTGACAAATTACCAAACTCCTCTTTATAACCATCTATAAGCAAATTGATTTGATTACCATATCTAACTATTATTGCACCACCAAGTATTATTCCTTCTGGATAATCCCTTAAAAGTTGTGTTGATTTAACTAGGTGTTTTTTATAGGATGCTAGAATTCTATCCGATTCCATCTTTTTATTTAAGACAGTGCGCATATCTTTTCCCTTATATCCTTCATCTTGAATAAGACTGTTTAAGTAATCATTCATTTCCTGTTCTTTTTCATAAAGGTGTTTACTATTTGCTACATAAATCTCAGTGTTAAGTTTAGCTAAATAGATTTCAAAAGAATCCTGAAATTTATTTTTAAATTCTTCATAATATTTTAGGGAATAATTTCCTTTAGTTTTTATAAATTCATACATTTGAGGTATATTACAAGTACTATCCTTATATATCTCAACCCCAAATTTAACAGCTTTTCTTAATTTATTTCTGGTTTGTTTTTCAAGATTATAAAACAATTCAGTAGTGGGTTTGCCTTCCATATCAAGTATCGCATGCCATCTAGGCTTTACAGCTTCTAAATAATTATTAAATCCACAATGAGTAAAACCTGTTTTTAATAAAGTACTCATTATCTTATCTAACTCACCATTTTGTGTTAGAATATTTCCATCCTTATTTCGAGTACTTTTAATAATTAAAGGATCTATTTTTAATATAAGAAAACTTTGTCTAAACAAATAACTCTTAAGCTTTTTTACTGCATCCGGTATTAATTGATAATCATTATAGTTAAGTAATATTCCATGAGGAGCATAACCATATTTAAACCCCATAAATATAGGAACATGTAGTATTAATGAGGCACCAACAAGCTTGCCTTCATGAACAAATCCAATATATAGAGGCTTAAATCCAAAATTACTCATTAACGTTCCATATGCAACAGACTGATAGTAATTTCTAAGAGGATGGTTTCTAACAAATTGTTCAAATTCATTGTATTTCAAGTTTACTATTTTCATATGGACCTCCTTTTTTATTATACAAACAAATTATAACACATTCTTTTTATATTTTAAACAAATTTGTTAGAAATATGTTTGTACAATTATCTTGATTTTCATGACAATATATGGTAAATTAATTGGTAGTGATACGGAGGAATCAGTATGAAAACATTTTTATTAATAATTTCATTATTACTTATAATAATAGTTCTACTTCAAAGTAATAAAGCAGAAAGCGCCTCACAAATTATTTCTGGAGGAAATGCCGATTTATTTAGTAAAAGAAAAGAACGTGGAGTAGAATTACTAGTAAGTAGAATTACACTTGTACTTGGAATGATATTCTTTTTAGTTAGTTTAATAGCTGAATTTATCTAAAAGACTATAAAAAGTCTTTTTTTTATTGTATAATTATAATGGTGAATGATATGAAAGAAAAAATTTTAAGTATATTAGAAGAATCAGATAAGGCTTTATCAATAGATGAACTTGATAGTGCATTAAATTTAAATACTATTGAAGAAACAAAGGAGTTTTCAGATGCATTAAGAGAATTAGAAGACTCATATGAAATATATCGATCAAATAAAAACAGATATATGCTTTTAGAAAACAGTAATTTAAGAAAGGGAATCCTTCGAATGAATAAAAAAGGATTCGGCTTTGTTGAAGTATCTGGAGAAGAAGAAGATATTTTTATTGCACCTGATAATATAAATAAAGCTCTTAACAATGATACTGTAATTGTTGAAATTTTAAACAAAAACAGTGGAGAAAAAAGAGAAGGACGAATAGTTAAGACACTTGAAAGAGATTTATCCACAATAGTTGGGGAAATTTATTTTAAAAAAGATAAAGGTTATATAATACCAGATGATAAAAAACTTGATATACAGTTAGAAATAGATAGAGATAAATCCCATGGCGCAGTAGATGGACATAAAGTCGTAGTTAAAATATTAAGAAACATCACAAAAAATAGATATAAAGGTGAAGTAGTAAGAATAATAGGTCATAAAAATGATCCTGGTGTTGATATATTATCTATTGTGTGTAAATACGAGATTAATGATACATTCCCAGAAGAAGTAATAGAAGAACTTGATTCAATCCCAGAAGAGGTTAGGGAACAAGATAAAAAAGGCAGAAAAGATTTAACTGATGTAACTATATTTACAATAGATGGTGATGATACAAAAGATATAGATGATGCAATATCAGTAGAAAAGTTAAAAAATGGTAATTATAAATTAGGTGTACATATTGCAGATGTATCATACTATGTAAAAGAAGGAAGCCCACTTGATAAAGAAGCAATGGATAGGGGAACTTCAGTATATCTAGTTGATAGAGTAATACCAATGCTACCACATAAGTTATCAAATGGAATATGTTCATTAAATCCAGGAGTAGAGAGATTGGCAATCTCATGCGTTATGGAAATAGATAATAATGGCAAAACAGTTGATTATGAAATATTTCCAAGTATAATAAAATCAAGACTTCAAATGACTTATAAAAAAGTAAACCAAGTAATTGAGAAGAATGAAATTCCAGAAGGGTATGAACCTTTTGTAAATGATTTAAAACTAATGGATGAATTATCTCAAATTATTAGAAAAGCTAAAATTAATAGAGGATACATAGATTTTGATGTAGATGAGGCAAAAATTATAGTAGATGAAAATTGTCATCCTACAGATATAGTATTAAGGAACAGAGGAAGAGGAGAAAATTTAATAGAAGATTTTATGATTCAAGCAAACGAATGTGTAGCGACTCATATATTCTATATGGATTTACCTTTCATATATCGTGTTCATGAATATCCAAAAGAAGAAAAAATAAGAGATTTTATATCGTTTGTACAAAGCCTAGGATATACAGTTAAATTTAACACAAAAGATATAAGTCCAAAGGCAATTCAGAATTTAATTAATCAATTAAAAGATAAAAAAGAATTTAAAGTACTATCGTCACTATTGTTAAGAAACATGCAAAAGGCAATATATTTACCACAAAATTTAGGACATTATGGACTAGCAAGTAAATGTTACACTCATTTTACATCACCAATAAGAAGATATCCAGATACAACAGTACATAGATTACTTAGAACATATTTATTTAATGATGATATGTCAAATCAAACTATAAATAAATGGCAAGAAAAATTAGTCTATATTGCTGAGAATTCTTCATTTAAAGAAAGAGAATCAGTCGAATGTGAAAGAGAAGTAGAAGATATGAAAATGGCTGAATATATGGAAGATCATATTGGAGAAGAATATAAAGGTATAATCTCAGGAGTGACAAACTTTGGTATGTTTATTCAACTTGATAATTTAGTAGAAGGACTAATACATGTAAATGATATGAAAGATTACTTCTCATTTGATGAAGTGACACAATCATTAATTGGGGAAAGAACAAAAGAAAAGTTTACCCTAGGCGATGAAGTATTAATAAAAGTAAAAGCAGCTTCCAAAGAAGCTAAAACCATAGATTTTGAATTAGTAAAAAGATTATAGGTGACAATATGGAAATATTAAACAGAAAAGCAAGACATGATTATTTTATAGAAGAGGAATATGAATGTGGAATAGTATTAACAGGTACGGAAATAAAATCTATAAGAGATGGAAAAGCTAATATTAAAGATGGTTATGCTATTATAAGAAAAAATGAATTGTTCCTACTTAACATGTTTATTTCACACTACAAAGAAGGGAACATATTTAATCATAATGAAACAAGAACACGAAAGTTACTAATGCATAAAAAAGAAATACTAAAGCTAAATGATAAGATTACTTTACAAGGATATACATTAATTCCATTAAAAGTGTATTTTAAAAGCAATAAAGCCAAGGTATTACTTGGTTTATGTAAAGGTAAAAAAAATTATGACAAAAGAGAAAGTATAAAAGAAAGAGATATAAAAAGACAACTAGATAAAGATACAAAAGCTAAATACAGGTAGAAGTATTGAAAAAAAACATAAAATATAGTATAATCTCTTCTACGGGGCCGACTGGTTTCGACAGGAAGGATAGAATTTAGATAGCAAGTAGGAAGCAAACCTTAAATTGCAACAGTTAAAATAACTGGAAACAAAATTAAAGAAGCATTCGCTTCAATGTTCAATAAGAACGCTGTGGCTTTTGCCTAATCTAATTAGGGAATGCGCTCTATATAGTTCTTTTCCTACGGGAATTATCTAGGGCTTATTTTAGTAGGATATATCTTTGTAATGTCTATGTGCCAAGATGAAATTTTATAGACTAGCTATATAATTGGTTGTTAATTACTTGTTGTATAGTAAATTTAGTTAATTAACTAAACTTGTAGAAGTCTATCTGTCATCCTTTTTGGACGGGAGTTCGATTCTCCCCGGCTCCACCATAGGGAAATTAGTCGAACTAATCGACTTTAAATATATGAAAGGTTAATTTCGGTTAACCTTTTTTATATGCTCGAAAGGAGTTGATTAGTTATGCAAATAATAAAGGAAAAATTAGATATTGAAAAAACACTAAATAAGAAAATTAAGAATATGTTAAAGTTTCTAAATATCAAAGTAAAAATTATTAAAGGTAATATTATAAGCATTAGTAAAACGAATCTTGCTTATATAGAACCGCATAAGTTAGAAATAAATGACATAACTTATCTATTCTTTAATAAATGTGAAAATGTTTATATCAATACTTTAGAGGAACATATACATTTTAATGAACCAGAAAATTAAATATAGAACTAACTTCTAAAAATGAAAAGTTAAATAAGTCTATGGAAGAACTAGAAACTAAAATGACTTCTAATAAAGAAACTATTTTTGATAAAGAATATGTAAAAATAAAAAAAGATACTTTTGATTCAATGAATAAAGTTATTGAAGAAACCAAAAAAGTTATGGAAATACAACCTAAAATACAAAAAGTTTATAATGAGGTTGATACTTATGCTAAATCTTATAAATATCTTGAAAAAGAAAATGAGAATATTCAAAAAGAAGTTAAATATTTGAAAATTAAGAATCAGAAGTTAGAACAAGAAAATAATAACCTTGTTTCCTATATAAAAGCCATTTTAAAAGCAATAAAGAACTTTTTCAGGGAATTATTACAAATTGGTAATGACAAAGTAAAAGAAGCCACAACAAACGAGATAAAAGACTATTATGACAATGAAGATTTTGATAAAGATGATGTTTACGATATGGCAATAGATACTGATAAAGAAGATGAGTTATTTGAATATGCAAATATTGATAAATATTACTCTAAAGATGATTTAGAATTATGAAAAATATGTTAAAATATATACAAGGAAGTGATCAAATTTATGAAAGAAAAAATACAAAAAGATTTGGAAAAATTATTTGATGATGGTTCTGAATTAGTTCCATTAATTGCCACAGGCAAAAACGATATTATAATTATGAATAAATATCAAAAATGGTATAGCCAATCTTTACTGGTTATAAAACAATTACTGCCTGAACGATTTGAAGAATTTAAAGAGTGCTATAAATTGGATAAAAGGAAAACAATTGATCCGAGCACATATAAATTATTTGATTACTTTTCTGGTATATCAGTTAGCAGAGCTGGAAATTCTTGTTTTAATGTAAAATCAGTAGCATATACTCAAATGTCTATTCAACTAAACATTTTAGATTCAGTAAAAACGGTAATTGATAGTTCGTTATCAGATGTCAGAGGAATTTTAGAGTCAGAATTGTTTGATAATGAATTAGATTCAGCAAGACATTTATTAAAAAATGGATATTTGAGAGCTTCCGGAGCAATATGTGGTGTTATATTGGAAACTCATTTCTCTAATATAGTTAAAAATCATAATTTGAAAATTACTAAAAAAGATCCAAGTATAAATGATTATAATGAATTGTTTAAACAAGAAAAAATTTATGATATTATTAATTGGAGATTTATCCAGCATTTAGGTGATATAAGAAACTTTTGTGATCATAAAAAACAAAGAGAACCATTAAAGGAAGAAATAGAAGAATTGATAAATGGTACTGATAAAGTTATAAAAACTATTTTTTGATAATCCAAAAGAGTAAACACACTACGCTATTGGCAGAGCCAATAACGGTGTGCAAAGGTGCATAGCCCATTTAGAATCCCCAACGGATTTGCTATATATCATAAATATTATATATTATTAAAGAAAAATATATAATATAATTATTAGGATGTGATAGAGTGAGTAAAGAAAGTAAGATTTTACTATTTAAAGATAAACCGGATTATCAAAAAATAATAACTGATGATGAAATTATAAATGTAACTGGCAGTGTTGGTTCTGGCAAATCTACATTTGGAATAGAATATCATAATAATTCTGATTATGTTGTGATAGGTTTTGATTCTATTTCATCGGATAATGATCCTAAAACCTTAAATGAAGATGTATTAGAATTAAGAAAAATATTACTTAAGGAATTTAATAATCTAAAATTAGATGAAATGAATTATTATGATACTATCGTCAATTTTATTAAATCTAAAAACAAAAAAGGAATTATTGAAGGTGGACACTTAACTCATGCAAAAGATATTTCTAAATTTAAGGGTACGGTTATAGTAAAGAGAACAGCGAGATTTAAATGCTTTTATCGTTCGGCATGGAGGGACTTTAAAAATCCAGTATATAGAGTAGGATTAAATAAATGGCAAATTTTAAAAAGATTTTTCCATTGCTTTAAAAGAAGATTTCATCATGTGTTCACTCAAAAGTATATAGAGGAATTTATTGATAGATTAGAAAAATATTAAATATAAGAAAAGTGGTGTTGTTGTATGAGTAAAGAATCAAAAATATATATTTTCAAAGATAAAGCTGATTATATAAAAGAAATTACGAAAGATAACATTTTCAATGTTACTGGAGAAAAAGGTTCCGGTAAAAGTTTTTTTGGTAATTTGAAAGATAGTGATGATAATTGTGTTGTTATTCATTTAGATCCTGTGTTTGAACCACTTGGAAGTAAAGAACATGATTATTCAAAAGAAATTAGAGATTTATTGATTGATAGATACGGTGAAGTTCTAAAATCAAATATAGAATTTGAAGAAAAATATTATAATATAATTATTGAGTATTTGAAAAAGAAAAAGAAAACTGGTTATATAGAAGGCGGAAGTATTTCTGAAATACAAAATGTTTCTAATCTTGTTGGTACAGTTATTGTTAAAAGGACAGGGATTTTTAAATGCTTCTTTAGAACTGTTAAAAGAGATTATAATAATGAATATTTTATGAAACAGGAAATAAAATTACATGGAAAATTTGCTAAAATCACTCGATTATATAAAGTAATAAAAAGAAGAAAAAAGATTTTCAAATCTTATCATTCTATTGAACAATTTATTGATAGGTTAGAAAAATGTTAAAATGTTTCTAATAAAATGTTTTGTAAAATAAAATTTGTGGTATACTTGTTATTGAAATTAACCTTAATAAAAATTTCCAAACGTCCTTACCTAAGGCACCATAGGGAAATTCAGTTGGACATGGGGCCAACTTTAAATATAAACATGATATGACAATAATTATATTTAGAAAGGAAAATATTATGGAAGAAATAGTAAAAAAATATATTGATTTAAGAGATATCTACAACAAATGTATGGACAAAAAGGAAAAAGGTATACTAACGGATGAGGATTCAGAATTATATGATAGTAAAATGGCAAGCTTTCGTAAAGAAGCAGGAGCTTATTATGGAGTAAAAGAAATAGATTCTGATTATGCTCTTGAAGCCTTTAATAGAGATGGAAAACTACAAACACAATTAATGGCATATGACATAAATGAAAATGAAAATGAAAAAGATAGTAAAGAACATACTCTTTAAAGTTAACAATTGTTAACTTTTTTTAGTTTAGGACAAGAAAACATGATAAAATAAAAAAGAGGATGATAATATGAAAGAAGAAAAAATTAAAATAAAATCAGAGATGGACGAGCTAATTCTTGACTGTCTATTAATAGAACCTGATAAAGAAACAAATGGTGTAGTCCAACTTGCACACGGAATGAATGAACATAAAGAAAGGTATATTGACTTTATGAAGTTTTTAGCAAGTAATGGATATGCTACTTTTATAAATGATCACCGAGGGCATGGGAAAAGCTTAAAAAGTAAAGATGACCTAGGCTACTTTTATGATGAAAAAGCAGATTTTGTTGTAGAAGACTTACATCAATTAACAAAATACTTAAGAAAAAGATATAAAACACAAAAAATAATCCTTATGGGTCACAGTATGGGCTCAATGATAGTAAGAAAATACATTTCTAAATATGATGATATAATAGATGGACTAATTGTTTGTGGTTCACCAAGTAAAAACAAGGCAGCAGCATTTGGTTTAAAAATAATCAAGATAATGGAGAAAATAAAAGGTGACAAACATCGTAGTAAATTAATTAAAAAATTAATGTTTGGAGGATACAACAAGAAAGGTGAATTACCAAATAATTGGATATGTACTAACAATGAAATAGTAAAAAAATATAATGAAGATGAATTGTGCCAGTATGAATATACATTAAATGGATATGAAAATATAGTAAGACTAATGTTGGATACTTATAATCCTAAGATATATAGTAAAAAGAACCCACACCTTCCTATATTATTCATTGCAGGTGAAGATGATCCTGTAATATCATCAGAAAAAGATTGGAACAGCGCACAAGTCTTCTTAAAAAACTTGGGGTACAAGAATATAAAAGGGATACTGTATCCGAATCAAAGACACGAAATTCTAAATGAATTAGAAAACGAAGTTGTTTATAATGATATTTTAAAATGGCTGAATAAAATAATAAAATAATGTTAACCTTTATTTACATTAACATAAATAAGTTGTATTATTTTTATAGGTGATAGTATGGAAAAAAGAAAAACAAAAAAAGAAATAGTTAAAATGCTTTTAAACAAAAATTTAGATATAGAGGATGAGGAACAATTACTTGATTTATTAATTGATCAACCAATTGCGGTAGATGTTGATAAGCAAGACAAAGATACGGAAAAACTAGGAGACAAAGTTGCAGATAAATTAACAGAAGTCGCAGGTAGTTGGAGCTTTATAATCGGATTTACTTTATTTTTAATATTATGGATATTACTAAATCTATATGCATTTAAAAATGTAGATCCATATCCATTTATATTATTGAATTTAGTATTATCATGTGTTGCGGCACTTCAGGCTCCAATAATTATGATGAGTCAAAATAGGGCAGCAAAAAAAGATAGTATGCGTAGTCAGAATGACTATAAAACAGATTTAAAAAGTGAATTAATATTAGAAGATTTGCATGATAAGATGGAAAAAATTATTACTAATCAAAACAAAATTCTAAAGTCCCTTGAAGAGGATAATAAAAAAAATATTGACTAGTTCAATATTTTTTTAAACTGATTTGATTTAATAGATACAATCTTGTATAATATTTATAGAAATTAATAGGGAGTGATTCATATAAAAGCACTTGAAATAATAGATAGATCTTGTTATCTAATGTTTAAAATATCATTTGAAGAATATTTTAAAAGTAATACAGAAATAACTAGAGAAGAGGCAATGAATTATGCATTAAAAAATACAACAAATGCATTAAAAGAAGTTGCATTAAATAAAAATTATGACTACTTTTCAAGAGAAAACAATATAAGAGAAGATTTAATAAATTGTGGATATACAGCCATAAGAATGGAATTAATTAAAAATGCGGTAAAGACATACTATTATTATAGGAAAAAGAAAACTTCAGAAAATAGTGAATATTACAATACAATAAGTATGATTAACATTGGCCTTGAAAAATATGGTGTAGGAAAAACAAAAGTTGTATTTGAAGATTCTGATATTGTAGATAAATTATGTACATCATTTATAACTGAAAGAATTAAATATGACCATAAAAGCGAGTTAGATTATGTAATAGATGATGAAGCTAAGTTTTTAGTCGCATCAATTGATAGTTATTATTCAAAAAACAAGGAGGTATAACATGCTTGATATAAGAGAAAAATATAATACCTTTATATATAAAGATTATAAGGTAATTTATAATGAAGATAAAATCACTGTAACATATGTATATAAAATTTCTGAGTATGAATTTAAACCAGTTGTGACTATATATAGAGAGAATATAACAAATAAAAATATAGATAAGAACTTCTTAGAATACTTATTCTTTAATTTTGGAATAATAAATGCAATAAACTACTACAAATTAACAATAGCAAAAAAGTTTATAATAGAGTGTGGTAGTTTGAATAAAGAACAAAAAGAATTCTTTAAGAAACTATTTTATAATGGACTGGGAGAATTATTATATAAAAATAAACTAGATATTAAATATAATGATTTCCTAGATATTGAAGCTCAAGATCAATCTTGTACATTTAATGTAAAAGACACCTTTATTGGAAATTTAATTCCAATAGGCGGAGGAAAAGATTCAATCGTAACATTAGAGATATTAAAACCAGAGAAATCTAAAAATAGTTGTTTTCTATATAAAAGAAACATTTATCCGGATGACTTAGCAAGTTTAAATACAATTCATACTGCTGGTTATAAAGACAAAGACATATTATCTTTTAATGTAACACTTGATCCATTAATGTTGGAACTAAATAAGCAAGGCTTTTATAATGGACATGTACCATTTTCTTCATGCCTAGCCTTTGCTTCATATATCATGGCATATTTAAATAATAAAAAATATATTGTGTTGTCAAATGAAGCAAGTGCAAATGAAGGTAATGTTAAAGGACTAAACATTAATCATCAATACTCAAAGAGTTTTGAGTTTGAACGTGATTTCAGAGAATATACAATGAAGTACTTTACACCATATATTGAATACTTCAGTATACTAAGATGTTGGAATGAATTTGAAATATTACAAAGATTTTTAAAAGCACCTAAATATTTAGATATATTTAGAAGTTGTAACATAGGAAGTAAAAGAAATACATGGTGTGGAGCTTGTTCAAAATGCTTATATGTATTTATAATGTTATATCCATTTGTGGATGAGAAAAAGCTAATAGAAATTTTCCACAATAACATGCTTGATAATGAAGAGAATAAAGATATGCTGTTAGGACTTATAAATAACAACTATAATAAGCCGTTTGAGTGCGTTGGAACAAAAGAAGAAGTTGACTATGCGTTAAAATTAGCAGTAGAAAAATATAAAAAACTTCCAAAGCTTTTGAAATACTATAAAGATAACCTTTATAATCCAAATAAAACTTATAATGTGGAAAACTATTTTAATACAGAAAACTTTATAAATGAAAAATTTCTAAAGATGATGGGATATGATACAAATGAAAAATAAAATAATTGAATTTCTAACAAATAAAAAAATCCTAATATTAGGATTCGGTAGAGAAGGAAAATCGGCATATAATTTTATAAAGGAAAACAATATTAAATATAAATCACTAGGTATTGCTGATAAAAATGAAATAGATATAGATAATGTAGAAAAACACTGTGGGGATAACTATTTAGATTCAACTAAAGATTATGATTTAGTAATAAAATCTCCTGGAATAATAATAAAAGATTATATTAGTGACAAAGAAAAAGAAAAAATAACTTCTCTAACAGATATGTTCTTAAGATTTTGTCCAAATAAAATAGTAGGTATTACAGGAACTAAAGGTAAAAGCACAACCTCATCACTTATATACCATATATTAAAAAATAATGGATATGATGTATATTTGATTGGAAATATAGGAGTACCATCATTTAATGTTATTGACAAATTAAAAGATGAAACAATACTTGTATATGAACTGTCTTGTCACCAACTTGAATATGTGAAAAAAAGTCCACACATTGCGATATTATTAAATGTATATGAAGAACATCTTGATCATTATACAGGAATAGATGCTTATGTAAGATGTAAAAAGAACATATATAAATACCTTAATGAAAATGATTATCTAATATATGGCGATATTTTTAAATACATAAAACAAGAAGAAATAGATAATTTAGTAGCACATAAATTATATATAGATGATAATCCATTAAATATAGACACATCTAAAATAGAAACAAGCCTACTTGGAGAACATAATAAAAAAAATATTATTACCGCAATAATGGCAACCAATATACTAGGTGTAAAAGTAGAGGATGCCCTATCAGCTGTTAAAACATTCAAGGGATTGGAACATAGATTAGAATATGTTGGAAGGTTTAAAAACATAAAGTTTTATAATGATTCAATCGCAACTGCCCAAGAGGCTGTAATAAATGCTGTAAAAAGTATAAATGATGTTGATACTATAATAATAGGTGGTATGGATAGAGGCCTAGATTATACACCACTTGCTGAATTTTTATCCACAAGTTCTGTTCAAAACATAATTTTGCTACCAGCAACCCAAGAAAGAATAAAATGTCTCTTAGAAAAGTATACACAAACTAAACATATATTTTGCGTAAAAGATATGGAAGAAGCAGTAAAAATGTCGTATAAAGTCACAAAAGATAACAAAACATGTCTATTGTCACCAGCGGCCGCAAGTTATGGATTTTACTTAAATTTTGAAAAGCGTGGAGAACATTTTAAAAAATTAGTTCAAGAATATGGTAAATAGTAATAGAAAAAAAATAAAAGATGTGATATTATAATAAAAGAATAGAGGGAATAGTTAGTGATACTTGCTTAGTGTGAAAATCATAATATTTATTCTTCATATTAAGCCCAAGATAGTAACTATATGAAGATGGAGGAATAAAATGAGTATAACTTTAGAAAGTGTTATGTCCATATTAAACAAAACCATAGATATTTTGTTGGTATGGCTAGTACTATATTACATATTAAAAAGCATTAGAAATAGTGTAAAATTAACCTTAATATTTAAAGGTGTAGTTATAGTAATTGTTCTAAAATTAGTTAGTGATATATTTAACTTCGTAACAATTGGACTATTACTAGAGTACATAATTATGTGGGGGCCACTTGCCTTAATAATAATATTTCAACCAGAAATTAGAACTGTATTAGAGCAGCTTGGAAGAAGCCAACTTTTAGGAAGGCATAAAGTACTTACAGTAGATGAAAGAGAAAGACTTGTATATGAAATAGTACAAGCAATGGAATATTTACGAAAAATGAAAATCGGAGCTTTAATAGTAATAGAGCGTGATGTAAGCTTACGTGATTACATAGAAAAAGCTAAGAAGATATATGGTGATATAACTAGTGAATTACTAATATCAATATTTTTCCCTAACAACCCATTACACGATGGTGGTGTAATCATTCAAGGTGATAAAATAAGCTGTGCAGGTGCAGTTTTCCCAACTAGTAGTAATCCAAAGACAAATAAAAGATTAGGTACTAGACATAGAGCAGCATTAGGCATAGCAGAAGAAACTGATGCAATAGCACTTGTTGTATCTGAAGAAACTGGAAGATTATCAATCGCAGTAAAGGGTGAACTATTCTATAATCTTACAATTGATGATATAAGAATGATGTTAATTGATGAATTAAGACCAAAACAAGATATTGAAGAAGTAGAAGAGGATGATAATTATGAAGAAGACAAATAAAAAAAGTATATTTAAAAGTATAGCTGATGTTTTTGATAAATACATAATTACTCCAATAACAAAATTCATAATGGGATTTGGCAACCTTTTCAAATCTAATAAAAAAGGTATTGAAAGAGTATTAATGAATAAGCAATCATTATTAATAATATCCTTAATAGCAGCATTCTTAATATTTTATACAGTAGATCAAAAAACCACAACACTTGTTGATAATTCAGCAGAAGTTTTATATAGTCAACCAGTACGCGCTATATATAACGAAGAATTATATGTAGTAGAGGGAGTACCTAAAACTGCAGATGTAACCTTAATTGGTAGAAAATGGGATGTTTATTTAGCAAAACAATATCCTGCAGATGAAATAACATTAGACTTACAAGACTTAAAACCCGGAACTCATCGTGTAGCAACTAAATATAAACAACAAGTTTCCTCTGTAGAATATAAAATAGATCCATCTATAGTAACTGTTGTTGTATATGAAAAAATGTCTGCAAACAGAGAACTTACATACGATGTTATACATAAAGATAGACTTGATACTAAGTTAAACATTGAATCAGTTACTCTAAGTAGAGATAATGTAATAATAAAAGGTGCAGAATATAAACTAGCCAAAGTTGCATCAGTAAAAGCATTAATAGACTTTGATAATTTAACTAATCCTAAAGTTGGAAGTGTCACTATGAAGGATGTTCCATTAGTAGCATATGACCAAGAAGGAAATGTACTAGATGTTGAAATAGTACCAGAAAAAGTAGATGCAACCATAAAACTAAGTTCTCCTAGTAAAACAGTTCCAATTAAAATTGAAACAAAAGGTTCACTTGATAACAAAGCAATCAAATCATTAACATCTAATGTCTCTTCAGTAACTATATATGGTTCTGATCAAGCACTAGAAGATATTGAATATGTAACTGCACAAATAGATATAAGCGGAATAAAAGGTAATAAAAAATATAACGTTAATCTAAAAAAACCAGCTGGTGTAAGAGAAATGAGTACAACTAAAATTACCGTAAATATGGTAGTTGATAATATTGTAACTAAAGAAATACCTGATGTAAGAATAAATTCAATTAACTTAGCATCAGGATTAAAGGTACAGGCATTAAGTAAAGAAGATAGTAGTGTAACAGTAATAATAAGCGGTAGTGAATCAGTTATAAAAGACATTGATTCATCAAAAATAAATGCATATATAGACCTAGCAGATTTATCAGTTGGTGAACACGAAGTGGAAATAAAAGTAACTGGAAATGATAATAAAATAACATATACATCTAAAGCAAAGAAAGTTAAAGTAAGAATAAGTGCAGAATAAAAGGAAGCCTAAGAGCTTCCTTTTCTAGTCCTCAAAAAATAGACCAATATTAATTATACCTGCAATAGCAATTAACGAATATATTATTCTTGAAACAACGTTATTCGCACCAAATAAAGCTGTAACCAGATTGAAATCAAAAAATCCAATAAGTCCCCAATTTAATGCTCCAATTATAGTTAAAACTAAAGCTATTCTTTGAAGTGTTTTCATAATCTTCCTCCTTTTTACTAACTCACTATTATAATAAACAAAAATTCTTATTTTATTCGGTAATATAAAAAAAAGATAACCATATAATTAAATGAAAATAAAAAGTTGGGGTGAAATATGAAAAAGAAAATTTTATTTTTGATGATTTTTTTCTTTACACTTCTATTAGTTGGGTGTGGAAAATATGGAGAGGATGATGCAATAAAAGATTTTAAGAAAAAAATCGATAAAGCGGACAGTTATAGAGTAACAGGAACATTAGAGATAACAAATAATGATGATACTTATCAATATACAGTAGATGCAAGTTATAAAAAAGATAATAACTACAGAGTAAGTTTAATTAATAAATCAAATAATCATGAGCAAATAATTCTAAAAAACAGTGATGGAGTTTATGTAGTTACACCATCTCTAAATAAAAGCTTTAAATTCCAAAGTGATTGGCCAAAAAATAATTCACAAATATATTTATTATCATCTATACTTAATGACATAAAAAATGATACAGAAAGAAAATTTGAAGAAAAAGATGGCAATTACATATTTACTACAAAGGTAAATTATCCAAACAACACAGAACTATCAAAACAAGTAATAACTCTAGATAATAAATTAAATTTAAAAACAATAGAAGTTCAAAATAACAATGGAATAACACAAATGACAATGAAATTTGATAACATAGATTACAACAGCAATTTTAATTCTAATTATTTTGACCTAAATAGTATTATAGACAACATTGAAAATCCGGATGATAAACTAAAAAATAATACAAAAGATAATAATGATAATAGCCAAACAACTAAAGATAAGAATACTACTACAGAAAATAATAACAATAACAATATAAATGATAAAGCGCAAGACAATAATAAAGACAAAACAACAGAGCAATCAAGTGCGATTGATGATATTATATATCCTTTATATATTCCAACAGGGACATCATTAATAGATAAAGAAAAAGTATCAAAAACAGATGGAGAGAGAGTAATCCTTACATTTGATGGAGAAAAACCATTTTTATTAGTAGAAGAGACAAGTTCAGTAAGTGATGAATTTAGCATAGTACCAACATTAGGGGAACCATATTTACTAATAGATACAATAGGAGCATTAACCAATAATTCAATTACCTGGTCAAGTAATGGAATAGATTACTACATAGTATCAGACGCTATGAGTCAAATAGAGTTAATTGAAATTGCAAGTTCAATAAGTTCAATACCTACTATGAAATAAACACTTTTGTGTTTATTTTTGTCTTTCTTTGTGCTAGAATTAGTAGTAGGTGATATAAATGAAAAATAAAAATAAAAAAGTAATTGAAAGAAATTTAGGAAATAATTCAACAGAGGCATCAACAATAGTAAAAATAGCAATAGGAGTAATAATAGTATTTGTATTAATCTATTTAATATTTGCAGTGTTAACTGGAGAAATCAAATTAAAGAAAGATAAGAAAACAGAACCAACAATACAATATGTTGAGATTCTAGCAGAAACAACATTCAAACAAAATAGTGATGACTACTTTGTATTATTCTATGGGTTTAGTGGAGATGATGTAAATTTACTTGAAACAATTACTCAGGTATTAGAAAACACTACAAAAACATATAAAGTGGACTTGGATAAAAAATTCAATACTAATTATATAGCAGATGGAGAAGATATAGATAGAACACCTAAAAATATAGATGAACTAAAAGTAGAAAATCCAACTCTAATAAGAATTAAAAATGGAAAAGTAACAAAATTTGTAACTGGTATAGAAGATATTAAGGATTATTCACAAAATTTAGGATAAGAGGTATAAAATGGCAACAGAAAATAATAAAAAGGGAAAAAATTCCAACCGAAAAAAAGTAAATTCAACAAAGAAAAATGTAGCTAGTAATAAAAATAATCATGCTAAGAAGAATGTAGCACGCAAAAAAAACGTAAATAAAAGTTCAAACATAGAAAACATACTTAAAGAAGATATTAATATATTTGATAATATTGACAAGAAACAAGATGAAGAAGTATTTAAGCAAGAGGAGCCAGAGGAAGAAGAACAGGTTATTGAAAATGATAACATAGATAAAAAGCAAGATGAAGAAGTATTTACTAGTCAAATAAAGGAACAGTCAAAAAAAGTTAAAGAAAACAAGAAAAATAAATCAAACGCAAAATTTAATTTATTAGAAGTAGTAATCATAATGGTAATAACAGCGGTGTGTTCAATTACATTAACAATAAAGGTTTCTTATGTGATTAATAGAACATCAAAGAAAATAATGGCTGAGGCAGAACTTTTAGAGTTTAATGAAACATATCAATCAATTACAAATGAGTATTATGAGAAAATTGATAAAAAAGAATTAATAAATGCGGCAATTTCAGGAATGGTTGATTATTTAGATGACCCATATTCAAAATACTTAGATAAAGATAAAACAGAAGCCTTAAATGAAGAATTAGAAGGCAAATATGTAGGAATGGGTGGAGAAATAACATTCAGAAGAAATGGCGAAATATATATAAGTAAAGTATATGAAAATAGTCCTGCACAAAAAGCTGGTCTAAAAGCAAATGATACATTAATAAAAGTTGGAGATAAAGCAGTAAAAGGAATGACATTAACTGAAGTATCAGCTTTAGTAAAAGGAAAGTCTGGTACTAAAGTAAAAGTAACAATAAGAAGAGATAAAGAAGAAAAAGAATTTGAAATTACAAGAGGTAAGATTGATATACAATCAGTAACAACTAAAATATATGAAAAAAATGATAAAAAAATAGGTTATATTAATATATCAACTTTTGCTAACAATACATATGCACAATTTGAAAAAGCAGAAAAAGAATTAGAAAATAAAAAAGTAGATTCTCTAATACTAGATTTAAGAGGCAATACTGGTGGATATTTAACAAGCGTAACATCAATAGCAGAAATGTTTGTTAAAAAAGGAGATATTATTTATCAATTGGATACAAAAGGGAAGATAGATAAAATTAAAAGCAAAAAGGATCCATCAATAAAACTAAAGGTTGCAGTTTTAGCAAATAAGTCAACCGCATCAGCTTCAGAAATTTTAACAGCAGCATTAAAAGAAAATATAAATGCAGAAGTAATAGGTGTAACAACATATGGTAAAGGAAAAGTACAGAAGACAAGAACACTATCAACAGGAGCAATGATAAAATATACAACCCAAAATTGGTTAACTACAAAGGGAGAAGAAATAGATGGAAAAGGAATTGCTCCTACTGTAGAATTAGAGCTAGACCCAAAATACTACACAAATCGTAAAGAAGCAAACGATAATCAATTACAAAAAGCAATAGAAATGATGAGTAAGTAAAGCACTCATTATTTCTTTTATTTTTATTTAAAAAAAGGGTTGATTTATTACATATACTTGTGATATAATCTACTACGTGTGACTGGCTTAGATGTGTGAGGTTGCCGATACACCAGGTTAAGTTGATTAATTGGAATCGGGTTACTTACATGGAGCAAGTCTATACTAAGATATAGGCGAAGGGAGGATATGAAATGTCAAATAGAGTTCGTATCAAATTAAAAGCATATGATCATAGAATACTTGATAATGCAGCAACAAAAATAGTTGAAACTGCAAAAAGAATGAATAGTGAAATAAGTGGACCAGTACCACTTCCAACAGAAGTTGAAAAATATACTATTCTAAGAGCTGTACATAAGTATAAAGATTCACGTGAACAATTTGAAATGCGTACACACAAAAGGTTAATTGATATTAAAAATCCAAGCAAAGAGTTGATTGATGCATTAGCTCATTTGGATATACCAAGTGGTGTAGATATTCAAATTAAATTATAATTATAGGAGGAACAAAAAATGAAAGGAATCTTAGGAAAAAAAGTTGGAATGACTCAAGTTTTTACTAAAAGTGGAAAACTAATTCCTGTAACTGTTGTTGAAGTAGAACCAAATGTTATTACTCAAATTAAAACAGTTGAAAAAGACGGATACAATGCTATTCAATTAGCAGCAGTAACTGTTAGAGAAAAAGTTTCTAACAAAGCAAAAATCGGTCATACTAACAAAGCTAACACTGCTCCTAAGCGCTTCTTAAAAGAAATCAGAGGAGTAAATGTTGAAGAATATACTTTAGGTCAAGTAATTGATGCAAGTATTTTTAAAGAAGGGGAAATCGTTGACGTAAGCGGAACAAGCAAAGGAAAAGGTTTCCAAGGCGTTATCAAACGTTACAATCAATCTCGTGGACCAATGGGACACGGATCACAATACCATAGAGGAGTTGGTTCTCTAGGTACAATGTTACCAATGCACGTATTAAAAGGTAAAAAATTACCAGGCCATATGGGAAATGTTGCCTCAACAATTCAAAACTTGGAAGTTGTTGCTGTTGATTTAGAAAACAATGTTATCTTAATCAAAGGAAACGTTCCTGGTCCAAAAAAATCTTTAGTTATGATCAAAACATCAGTTAAAAAAGGTGAAAAAGTAAATCCAGCCGAAGAATTAATCAGCTATGAAATAGTTGAAGAAACAGCACCAGTTGAAGAAGCAACTGAAGAAGTAACTGAAACTACTGAAGAGTAATCATCACAGAAAAGAAACAATAATTAAATTATTAATGTGATGAAAGGAGGAAATAAAATGGTAAAACAAGCAATTGTAAATTTAAATGGCGAAAAAATTAAAGATAGAAAACTTAATGAAAATATATTTGCTATTGAGCCTAATAAAAATGTTTTATATGATGCAATTATTTTAGCTAGAGCATCTTTAAGACAAGGAACTCATAGTACAAAAACTCGTGCAGAAGTAAGTGGCGGTGGAAGAAAACCATGGCGTCAAAAAGGAACAGGTCATGCTAGACAAGGTTCTATTAGAGCTGTTCAATGGAGAGGTGGAGGAATTGCATTCGGACCTACTCCAAGAGATTATTCTAAAAAGATGAATCGTAAAGAAAGAAGATTAGCATTAAAGAGTGCATTAGCAACTAAAGCACCTGATATGATAATTGTTGAAGAGTTAAAACTTGCAACTCCTAAAACAAAAGATATGAAAAATCTTCTTGCTAATTTAAAATTAGACAACACTAAGACTTTAATAATTGTTAAAGAATTAGATGAAAACATTATATTAGCTTCTAGAAACTTAGCTAATATAGCATTAATTGAATCTGGAGAAGTTAATGTATTAGATTTAATAGCTGCAGATAAAATATTAATCACAGATGAAGCATTAAAAAGTATTGAGGAGGTGCTAGGATAATGGATACAAGATACTTAGAAATTATTAAGGCACCAGTTATTACTGAAAAAAGTGCTAATATGGCTCAAAATGAAGGAAAATATGCTTTCAAAGTTGATCCAAAAGCAAATAAAACAGAAATTAAACAAGCAATTGAAAAAATATTCAATGTTAAGGTTGTTGAAATTTCTACTATAAATGAAAAACCAAAGAAGAAAAGAGTAGGACGTTACAGCGGACTTAGCAATCGTAGTAAGAAAGCTATTGTTAAATTAGCTGAAGGTCAAACTATCGATATTGGATAGAAGGAGGGTTACTTATGGCAATTAGAAATTATAAACCTACTACCAATGGTAGACGTAAAATGAGTACCTTAATAAATACTGAAATTACTACTGATAAGCCAGAAAAAAGCTTAGTTGTAACAATTAAGAAAAATGGTGGACGTAATAATCAAGGTAGAATCACTGTTAGACATAAAGGTGGCGGAGAGAAAAGAAAATACAGAATTATCGATTTCAAAAGAAATAAAAGAGATATTCCTGGTGTTGTAGCTACAATTGAATATGATCCAAACAGAAGTGCTAATATAGCATTAATTAATTATAAAGATGGAGAAAAAAGATATATAATTGCTCCAAAAGATTTAAAAGTTGGTATGGAAATAGTAAGTGGAGAAAACGCTGATATTAAAGTTGGTAACGCATTACCAATTATGAATATCCCAGTTGGTACTGTTATTCATAATATAGAATTAAAACCTGGTAAAGGTGGAGAACTTGCACGTTCTGCAGGAGCATCTGCTCAAATACTTGGACGTGAAGGTAATTATGTAATGGTTCGTTTATCAAGTGGAGAACAAAGAAAAATTCTTGGTACTTGCTATGCAACTATCGGAGAAGTTGGAAATGAAGATTACGAACTTGTTAAATTAGGAAAAGCTGGACGTAGTCGTCACATGGGTATCAAACCTACAGTTCGTGGTTCAGTTATGAATCCTAATGACCATCCACATGGTGGTGGTGAAGGTCGTGCGCCAATCGGACGTAAAGGACCAATTACTCCTTGGGGTAAACCAGCACTAGGATATAAGACACGTAAGAAAAAAGCATCAGATAAATTAATAGTACGTCGTCGTAATGGAAAGTAAGGAGGAAAAATAAATGAGTAGAAGTTTAAAAAAAGGACCTTACGTTTTCGAAAGATTACTTAAAAAGGTTGAAGAATTAAACAAAAGTGGTAAGAAAGAAGTTATTAAAACATGGTCACGTCGTTCAACTATATTTCCTGCCTTCATAGGACACACTTTTGCAGTTCATAATGGAAAAGAATTTATTCCTGTTTATGTAACTGAGGATATGGTAGGTCACAAATTAGGAGAATTTGCTTTAACTCGTAAATTTGGTGGTCACGGCGATAGTAAAAAGAAATAATGACTAGGAGGAAAATGATATGGAAGCAAGAGCAATCGCAAAAACTCTTAGAGTATCACCTATCAAAACAAGATTAGTTGTTGATTTGATTCGTGGTAAAGATGTTAATGTTGCATTAAGCATATTAAATAATATGAATAAAAAGCCAGCAAGGCTAACAAAAAAAGTATTAAATTCAGCAGTTGCAAATGCCGTTAACAATAATGGCGCAAAAGTTGAAGAATTATACGTTAAAGAAGCAAGAGTAGATGCAGGTCCTGTAATGAAAAGACACATGTTTGATTCACGTAGTCATATAGGACACAATGATAAAAGAACTAGTCACATCGTTATTACAGTGGCTAGTAGATAATCTGTAAGGAGGTTAATATGGGTCAAAAAGTTAGTCCAATTGGACTTAGAATTGGAATAAATAAAGACTGGGAAGCTAAATGGTATGCAAACAATAAAGATTTTTCTAAATGCTTAGAAAGCGATATGGCTATTCGTAAGTTCTTAGATAAAAGATTAAAAGACGCATCTATTAGTAAAGTTGAAATTGAAAGAAACAACAAGAAAACAGAAGTAACTATTCATACATCAAAACCAGGAGTCATCATTGGTCGTGGTGGAGAAGAAATAGAAAAACTTAAAAAAGAAATATCAACAATGGTTGGTGAAAACGTTCAAATATCAATCGTTGACATTAAAAAGCCAGAAGTTGATGCTAATCTAGTAGCACAATCAATTGCAAATCAAATCGAAAACAGAGCATCATTCAGAATGGCTCAAAAAAGAGCAATTAGAAATGCTATGAAGAACGGAGTTAAAGGAATTAAAACTTTAGTTTCAGGAAGATTAGGTGGTGCTGATATGGCACGTAGCGAAGGATATACAGAAGGAACTATTCCTCTACATACATTAAGAGCAGATATTGATTATGCTGCAACAGAAGCTGATACTACTTATGGTAAAATCGGAGTTAAAGTATGGATATACAAGGGAGAAATTCTTCAAGATAAAAAGGCTAAAGGAGGTAATTAATTATGGCACTAATACCAGCAAGAACAAAATATCGTCGTGTTCATAGATTACCTTATGAAGGTCATGCAAAAGGAAACACAACATTAAGTTTTGGTGAATATGGCTTACAAGCAAAAGAGGGAGCTTGGATTACAGCAAATCAAATCGAAGCAGCTCGTATTGCTATGACACGTTACATGAAACGTGGAGGTAAAGTATGGATTAATATTTTCCCACATTTACCATTAACACAAAAACCTTTAGGAACACGTCAAGGTAAAGGTAAAGGTAATGTTGAAAAATGGGTTGCAGTTGTTAAAGAAGGAAAAATAATGTTTGAAATAGCTGGCGTTGATGAAGCAACAGCTAGAGAGGCATTAAGATTGGCATCTCATAAATTACCTATTAGAACAAAATTCGTAATGAAAGAAAATGGTGGTGATATAAATGAAGGTTAATGAAATTAGAAATCTAACCACTGAAGAAATTAATGCAAAAATAAAAGAAACAAAAGAAGAACTATTCAATTTACGTTTCCAACAAGCAACCGGAAATTTAGAGAAACCTTCAAGAATAAGAGAATTAAGACATCTTGTAGCTAGACTTAAAACAGTTCTACGCGAACGCGAGTTAAATGATTAGGGAGGCACTATGGAAAAGGTAAGAAAAGAATTAGTTGGAAAAGTTGTAAGTGATAAAAACAACAAAACTATTACAGTTTTAGTTGAAACTTATAAAAAGCATCCATTGTATGGTAAAAGAGTTAAATACTCTAAAAAATATGCCGTACATGATGAATCAAATAAAGCAAAAGTTGGAGATATAGTTAGAATAGTTGAAACTAGACCACTTTCTGCTACAAAAAGATTTTATTTAAAAGAAATAATAAAAGAAGCAGTTATTTTATAACTCTTAGGTGAAGGAGGATTAATTATGATTCAACAAGAAAGTCGTTTAAAAGTTGCTGATAACTCAGGTGCAAAAGAACTTTTAGTAATTCGTGTACTTGGTGGAAGCAAAGTAAAAACTGGTAATATCGGGGACATAGTTGTTGGTACAATTAAAAAAGCCACACCTAATGGAACTGTTAAAAAAGGTAAAGTTGTAAAAGCAGTTGTTGTTAGAAGTAAATTTGGTGTTAGAAGACCTGATGGTTCTTACATTAAATTTGATGACAACGCATGCGTAATTATTAAAGATGACAAGAGTCCAGTAGGAACTCGTATCTTTGGACCTGTAGCACGTGAACTTCGTGATGCAGATTACATGAAAATAGTATCTTTAGCTAAAGAAGTGCTATAAAGGAGGATATTATGAACTTTAAAGTAGGAGATAAAGTCGTAGTAATTGCTGGATCTAGTAAAGGAAAAGAAGGAAAGATTACTAAAGTTTTAAGAAATGAAAACAAAGTAATCGTAGAAGGATGCAATATAATAAAGAAACATAAAAAAGCAAACCAAAATGAAACTGGTGGAATCTTAGAAATAGAAGCACCAATTCATGCTTCAAATGTTATGATTATCGATCCTAAAACAAAGAAAAGAACTAGAATCGGACATACTATTGATAAAAATAATAAAAAAATAAGAATAACTAAAAAATCAAATGAAAAGATTGATTAGTGGAAGGAGGGTAATGAGATGAACCGCCTAAAAGAAAAGTATTTAAATGAAATTGTTCCAAGTTTAACAAAAAAACACAATTATAAGTCAGTGATGGAAGTACCAAAACTAGAAAAAATCGTTATTAATATGGGTGTAGGAGATGCAACTAGTAATTCTAAATTATTAGAAGCTGCTGTTCATGATCTTGAACTTATCTCTGGACAAAAACCAGTTATAACAAAAGCTAGAAAGTCTATTGCTGGATTCAAAGTAAGAGAAGGACAATCAATTGGTTGTAAAGTTACTCTAAGAGGAGAAAATATGTATAACTTCTTAGATAAACTTGTAACTATTGGACTTCCACGTGTAAGAGATTTCCATGGAGTATCATCAAAAGCATTTGATGGACGTGGAAACTATACATTAGGAATTAAAGAACAATTGATTTTCTCAGAAATTGAATATGATAATGTAGTAAAAGTTCGTGGTATGGATATAGTATTTGTAACAACCGCAAAAACTAATGAAGAAGCCTATGATTTATTAGCAGAACTTGGAATTCCATTTAGAAAGTAATTGGAGGGTAAATAATGGCAAAAAAAAGTATGATTGTAAAAGCTAACAAAAAGCAAAAATTCAAGGTTCGTGAATATACACGTTGTAAACAATGTGGAAGACCACATGCTGTTATGAGCAAATTTGGAATCTGTCGTATTTGCTTTAGAGAATTAGCTTATAAAGGACAAATACCAGGTGTAAAAAAATCAAGCTGGTAATTGGGAAGGAGGATTAATAATGGCTGTAGTAACTGATACAATTGCAGATATGCTAACACGTATTCGTAATGCAAATGCAATGCGTTATACTGATGTTTCGGTGCCTGCTTCAAAAATGAAGATTGAACTTGCTAGAATATTAAAAGAAGAAGGATTTATAAAAGACTATAAAGTTGTTAAAAGCGATGCTCAAGGAACTATCGAATTAACACTTAAATATGGAGATAAAAAGGAAAGAGTAATTACTGGATTAAAGCGTATTTCAAAACCAGGATTAAGAGTTTATGCTAAGAGTGATGAAATCCCTAAAGTATTAAATGGATTAGGAATTGCAATAATTTCTACTTCAAAAGGAATCATGACTGATAAAGAAGCTAGACGTCAAAATCTAGGTGGAGAAGTTCTTGCTTATATTTGGTAGTAACGAAAGTTAAGGAGGCCTGAAGATGAGTCGTATAGGAAATAGAAAAATTGAGATTCCTGCTGGAGTTACAGTTGAAGAAAATGAAGGAGTTGTTACTGTAAAAGGACCTAAGGGTGAACTTTCTGCTAAACTTGCTAAAGGAATTAGCATCAAAGTAGAAGATAACCAATTAGAACTTACAAGAGTAAACGACACTAAAGAAATCAAATCAATGCATGGAACTATGAATGCAAACCTTTCAAATATGATTCATGGTGTAACACATGAATTCCAAAAAGGTTTAGAGATAATTGGTGTAGGTTACCGTTTTGCATTAAAAGGTAACACACTAGTAATCAATGCAGGATATTCTCATCAAGTAGAAATGGATATTCCAAAAGGAATAACTGTTGAATTAATTAGCAATACTGAAATAACTGTAAAAGGTATTGATAAAGCTCAAGTTGGCGAATTCGCAGCAAACATAAGAAAAGTAAGAAAACCAGAACCTTATAAAGGAAAAGGAATTCGTTATAAAGATGAACACATTCGCCGTAAGGAAGGAAAGAAAGCCGCTTAAGCTAATTAGCTGCTTAAATTAAAATTAAAAATATAAGATAAGGAGAAGTTACTTATGATAAATAAAGTGTCAAAAAATGCTATGCGTCAAGCTAGACATGAAAGAATAAGAAAAGATATTCATGGAACTGTAGCTGTACCAAGATTAAGTGTTTATAGATCTAATTCAAATATCTTTGCACAACTTATTGATGATGAAAATGGCATCACTTTAGTGAGTGCTTCATCAATCGATAAAGAATTAAAATTAGAAAATGGCGGCAATATTGAAGCTGCTACTAAAGTTGGTAAATTATTGGCTGATAGAGCACAAAAAGCTAACATTAAAAAAGTTGTATTTGATAGAGGTGGACATCTTTATCATGGTCGTGTAAAAGCTTTAGCTGAAGCTGCACGTGAGAATGGATTAGAATTCTAATAGGAGGGTATTTATGCAAAATAAAAATAATGACCCAAAAGCAAAAACATTAGAAGAATTAGTTGTCGAAATTAAAAGCGTTGTTAAAGTTAACAAAGGTGGTAGACAAAGAAGATTCTCGGCTACTGTTGTTGTTGGGGATAGAAAAGGTAAAGTTGGATTAGGTATGGGTAAAGCAAACGAAGTACCTGATGCAATCAAAAAAGCTATACAAGCTGCAAATAAAAATTTAATTAAAGTACCTTTAACTGACAATAGAACAATTGCTCATGAAGTAAATGGTGTTGCAGGAGCTGCAAAAGTAGTTTTAATACCAGCTGCGCCAGGTACTGGAGTTATTGCAGGTGGAGCAGTTAGAGCTGTACTAGAACTTGCAGGAGTTCAAGATATTTTATCAAAATCACTAGGATCAAGAACTAAAAATAATATGGCAGCCGCTACAATTAATGCACTAAAACAAATTAAAACACCAGAACATGTTGCACAGTTAAGAGGAAAAACAGTAGAGGAGATTTTGGGATAATGAAATTACATGAATTAGAAAAAAATATTGGTGCAAAACAAAGAAGAAAAATTGTAGGACGTGGACCAGGTAGTGGTCTTGGAAAAACTAGTGGTAAAGGACAAAAAGGACAAAACTCTCGTAGTGGTGGAGGAGTAAATCCAGTATTCGAAGGTGGACAATTACCATTATATAGACGTTTACCTAAGAGAGGATTCTCAAATCATGAATTTAAAATTAAATATGCTACTATTAATGTAAGTGATTTAAATATTTTTGAAGAAGGTACATTAGTAACACCAGCTTTATTAAAAGAAGTTGGATTAGTAAAAAAACAATTAGATGGAATTAAAGTTCTTGGAAATGGAGAAATTAATAAGAAATTAACAGTTCAAGCACATAAGTTCTCAAAGAGTGCTATTGAAAAGTTAGAAGAATCTGGAAGCAAAATTGAGGTGATCTAATATGTTTCAAACAATGAAACAATTATTTGCGCCTACTAACAAAGACTTAAGATTAAGAATACTTTTCACTTTAGGTGCATTAATGATATTTGTTATTGGTACTGGAGTTCAAGTTCCAGGTACTGCCGATGTAACAGTTAATTTAGGATTTCTTGAATTAATAAATGTAATGGGTGGTGGAGCACTAAAGCAATTTTCAATATTTGGTTTAGGAGTTATGCCATACATTACTGCATCCATTATAGTTCAATTATTACAAATGGATATATTTCCATATTTTAGTGAACTAAAGGATGAGGGTCCAGTAGGACGTCAAAAATTAAATCAAATAACTAGATATATGGGTATAATATTTGCCTTTATTGAAGGTTTTGCATTTGCATATGCGTTCTTAGGATCAGGTAAAACTACTATGGATTATATGTATGTTGCAACTATATTAACAGCTGGGACAGCATTTCTTCTATGGTTAGGAGACCAGGTTACACAAAAGGGAATTGGTAATGGTATTTCATTAATAATTCTTGCAGGTATTGTTGCTACAATGCCAAGCATGTTTATAACTGCATTTAAAGAATTAATAACTAAAGGTGAATTTGCATTATGGCTTGGTATTTTACTATTTGTATTGTTCGTAATAGTATATTTCCTAATAATAGTAGGAGTTATATTTGTAGAACTTGCAGAACGTAAAATTCCTATTCAATATGCTAATAAGTCTACTAGTGCTTATGGTAATCAATCATTTATGCCAATAAAAGTAAATACAGCGGGAGTTATGCCAGTAATATTTGCTTCAACCTTACTTGCAATACCAGCAACAATAGCACAATTGGTAAAAAATGAAAAGTTTATAAATTTTGTTAATAATTACTTAACTTATACTAAACCTGTTGGTTTTATAATATTTGTTGCACTTATTTTCTTCTTTGCTTATTTCTATACTTACATTCAATTAAAACCAGAAGATTTAGCAAAGAATTTAAAAGAAAATGGAGGATTTATTCCAGGTGTTAGACCAGGTAAGGACACAGAAAAATATATTTCAAATGTCTTATCTAAGTTAACTATAATTGGTGGTGTATTCCTAGTAATAATAGCTGGATTACCAATCATATTCAGTAGTTTATCTGGATTATCTTCAGCAGTAACAATTGGTGGTACAAGTTTACTAATAGTTGTCGGAGTTGCACTTGAAACTTATAAACAACTAGAAGGTAGTCTTGTTTCAAGAAATTATAAGAAGGGATATAGTAGAAGATAATGAAAAATTTGATTTTAATTGCTGCACCAGGTGCAGGAAAAGGGACTTTATCAAAAGATTTACTTGAAAAATATAATTATGTTCATATTTCAACAGGAGATTTATTAAGAGAACAAGTTGCTAAAGGTGATGAACTTGGTAAAAAAATTAACGAAATGCAGACAGCAGGAAAGTTAGTTACACCAGAAATAGTTTACTCTGTACTAGAAAATAAATTAAATGATCCTGCTTGTGATAATGGATATATATTAGATGGATTTCCAAGAAATCTTGAACAAGCAAAAGAATATGATAAGATTTTGGAGAAATCCGGAAGAGATTTAGGAATGGTAATATTAATAGATATTCCTAAAGAAATGTTAGTAAAGAGAATTACAGGAAGATATATGTGTAAAGACTGTGGTGCTATATACAATATCTATAGTGAAGAAATGGCTCCTAAAAAGCCTGGTATTTGTAATAAATGTAATGGTGAGTTATATCAAAGAAAAGATGACAACATTGAATCACTTGAAGTTAGATATCAAACTTACCTAGACAGTACAACACCACTTATTGAATTTTATAAAAATAGAGGGGTGCTTCAAGTAGTAGACGGAAGTAAAGGCCGCGAATATACATTGGAGCAAGTTGAAAAGTTAATTAAAGACTAGGTGAATAAATTGATTAAAATCAAAAGTCAAAGAGAAATTGAATTGTTGAGAGAAGCAGGACATATTGTTTATCAAACACATCAATATTTAAAGCCTTACATTAAAGAAGGTATTACCACTGCAAAGCTTGATAGGCTTGCAGAAAAGTTCATAAGAAGCAAAGGTGCAATACCTTCTTGTAAAGGTTATGAAGGATATCCAGCAACATTATGTGTAAGCATAAATGAAGAAGTTGTACATGGAATTCCTGGGCCACGTAAATTAAAAAATGGTGACATAGTTTCAATAGATATATGTGCTTGTTATAAAGGATATCATGGTGATTCTGCATGGACTTACCCTGTTGGTAACATAAGTGCAGAAAAAGAAAACTTATTAAGATATACTAAACAAGCTTTGTTTGAAGGTTTAAAAGAAATTAAACCAGGGGCAAGAATTGGTGATATATCTAATGCAATCGAAGTATATGCAACAGAGCATAATTTAGGCGTAGTAAAGGAACTAGTTGGACACGGTGTAGGAACAGAACTACATGAAGAACCAGATGTACCAAATTATGGAAAAAAAGGAACAGGTCCAGTATTAAAAGAAGGTATGGTTATAGCAGTAGAACCAATGTTAAACTTAGGAACTGCTGATATATACATGTTAGATGATGGTTGGACAATACTTACTGATGATGATAGTCCATCTGCTCATTTTGAACATACTGTTGTTGTTACAAAAGATGGATATGAAATATTAACAGGAGAGTGAAAAGATGGCAAAAGACGATACAATTGAAGTTGAAGGAAAGGTTCTAGAAATCATTCCGGGTGGTAAATTCAAAGTACAATTAGAAAATGGATACATTGTAGAAGCTCACGTTTCTGGTAAAATACGAATGAACTACATTCGCATCTTACCGGGGGATACTGTAATGTTAGAATTATCACCTTACGACTTAACACGTGGGCGTATAACCTATAGGAAATAATAGGAGGGATAAAATGAAAGTAAAAGCATCAGCAAAGAAGATTTGCGCAAAATGCAAAATTGTAAAAAGAAAAGGCAAAGTAATGGTTATTTGTGAAAATCCAAAACACAAACAAAGACAAGGTTAATGAAAGGAAGTGTAAAATATGGCTCGTATTAAAGGTGTAGATATACCTAATGATAAACATGTTGAAATAGCACTAACATATATTTATGGTATTGGTAGAAAAAGATCAAATAAAATTCTAGAAGCAGTTAAAATTGCTTCATCTAGAAAAGTAAGTGATTTATCTAATGATGAATTAAATTTAATTCGTGATGAAATTTCTAAATACAACGTTGAAGGAGATTTAAGACGTGAAGTAAATATGAATATTAAAACTAAGATGGAAATAAATTCATATGAAGGAACTCGTCATAAAAAAGGATTACCTGTAAGAGGACAATCAACAAGAAGTAATGCAAGAACTCGTAAAGGAAAAGGTAAGACTGTAGCTAACAAAAAGAAATAATAATTAAGGTTTAATAGTAAAAGGAGGTCAAAGAAATGGCTTATAAGACTAGAAAAAGAAAAGTAAAAAAGAATGTTCCAGAGGGAATAGCACATATTCATTCAACATTTAATAATACAATTACTACTATTACAGATAAAGAAGGTAATGCAATATCTTGGTCATCAAGTGGAGCATTAGGATTCAAAGGTAGTAAAAAATCAACTCCATTTGCTGCTGGTGTTGCTGCAGAAGCTGCAGGAAAAGCTGCTTATGAAATTGGTATGAGAAAAGTAGAAGTTTATGTTAAAGGTTTAGGTCCTGGTAGAGAAACTGCTATCAGATCACTTCAAACTGCAGGATTAGAAGTAACTGCAATTAACGATGTTACACCAATTCCACATAATGGATGTCGTCCACCAAAACGTCCACGTGGTTAATAATAAAGGAGGTAGTTTCATGGTAGAATTTGAAAAACCAAACTATAAAATAACTGATTATGTAGAAAGTAATTTCTATGGTAAATTTGAACTTGAACCATTAGAGAGAGGATTTGGTATTACTATAGGTAATGCATTAAGAAGAGTAATGTTATCATCTCTTCCAGGAGCTGCAATTAGTAGTGTAAAAATTGAAGGTGCATTACATGAGTTCCAAACTCTTGAAGGTGTAGTAGAAGATGTAACAACTATTATATTAAACTTAAAGAAAATAGTTATTAAAAAACACGTTGAAGAAATGAAAGTAATTCATTTAAACGTAACAAAAGAAGGACCAGTAACTGCTGGAGATATCGAATGTGATAGTGACGTTGAAATAATTAATAAAGACCTAGTAATCGCTAATGTTGCTAAAGGTGGAAAATTAGTTATGGAAATGACTGTAACAAGTGGTAGAGGATATGTTAAGAGTGAAGAAAATAAAAAACTTCTTGATATTAAAAAAGTTGGTGTAATACCAATAGATTCAATTTACTCTCCAATCGAAAGAATTTCATATGATGTTGAAAGCGCACGTGTAGGTCAAGATGAAAGTTATGATAAGTTAATACTAAATGTATGGACTAACGGTTCAATCAAACCAGAAGAAGCAGTTGCATTAGCATCAAGAATTTTAATTGAACATTTTAATATTTTAACTAACTTAAGTAATATTGCAAATGTTACTGGAATGATGATTGAAAAAACAGAAGATCCAAAAGTAAAAGCACTAGAAACTACAATTGAAGATTTGGATTTCTCAGTAAGAGCATATAACTGCTTAAAGAGAGCTGGAATCCACACTCTACAAGACCTAGTAAATAAAAGTGAAAATGATATGATGAAAATCCGTAATTTAGGTAAAAAGTCTTTAAAAGAAGTTTTAGACAAAGTTAGAGATTTAGGACTTGTATTACGTGATGACGACTAGTAGGGAGGAAAATTATGGCATACAGAAAATTAGGTGTTGACAATAAACACAGAAGAAGCATGCTTGCTAATTTAACTAAAGATGTTATAAAGAATGGAAAAATAGTTACAACTGAAACTAGAGCTAAAGAAGTAAGAAAATTTGTTGATAAAATGATTACTTATGGAAAAAAGGGAGATTTAATCTCACGTAGAAAAGCACTAGCATTCTTACAAAATGACACTGAAGCAGTTAAAATTGTTTTTGACGATTTAGCTAGCAAATACGCTAAAAGAAATGGTGGATATACAAGAATCTTAAAACTAGATGAAAGACGCGGAGACGATGCTTTACTAGTAGTTTTAGAACTTGTTGAAGAATAAGACTAGAAATAGTCTTTTTTTGTTCTAATTTTTAATTATCATGCTATAATTGTTTTGAGGAAGAGATAGTATGAAAAAAAGTAAGATGGTTATAGGAAAGACAAAGCAAAAAACTAAGAGCCAGAATAAGGTTAAAACAAAGAAGTCTAATAAATCACGTAAAAAAAATGTGATTAAAACAAAACCTTCTATAAATAATAATGTAAATAAGGTAAAAGAAATCAAAAATGATGTTGAAACTCAAAAAATTGAATCTAATGCTAAGAAAACGACTAAGAAAAGTAAAGTTTTACATATCGTAAAATCTAAATTTAAAACAGTATTAGATAAGATAAAGAGAATCATTAGTAACATAAATGGTAATAAAAAGAAGAAAAAAGTAATATTGATATCTATATTATCGGTATTAATAATTGCTGTAATATTACCAATTATAATTTTTAAAAGAGAACCAATAATATTTACATTTAAATCATTTAATGCAGGAGAAAAGGTAACTTTTAGTGGTACAGAATGGTATGTAATAAAAGATACTGGTATTGATGAGAAGGAAGTAGAGTTAATTAGTAAATTGCCATTTGATTTAAATAGAGATGGTAAAATAGATGAATCCGATACAGTAGAATTTGATACCGAAAACTCAGTTGAATATACAACTGTCGATAAGAATAATATAGGTTATTATATAAATAATGCGGTATTAAATATGATAGAAGAAAAATCAGGAGTAAAAGAAATTAGACTTTTAACTTCAGATGAGTATATAACGCTAAGAGATCAAATGGAATTCGGGTATGATTGGAATGAAGGTAATTGGCTAGCAAGTGAAAATACAAAAACATGGTGGTTAAGAACTTCAAAATATAGTCATATATATGTGGTAACAGAAAGAGGAAGCTATATGTTAGATGAGGCAACAAATAAAAATTATGTAAGACCCGTTATTAAAGTATTGAAAAATTATGTAAAATAGACTAGACACAAAATAAAAAATATTGTAAAATTTAACTTGTGCATTTTGTTTAAACTTGATAAATAAAAAAATAAAACGATCCACTTTTAATGAGGTTCGTTTTTTGGCGTATAAAGGAGGTTTTATGAGTAGTATAAGTGAAAAAGACTTGCTAGAAGAAAAAGAAAGACTTAATCAAACAAAAAAAGTAATCAATGAAAAAATTTCTGATTTGGGACAGCAATTATATGACAAAGAGGAAAAAATTCAAGAGTTCCAAAAATTTATGTGGGATGCAAGGCATGATATGGACCCACAAGAAATGAAAAGCATGGTTGCAATTAATGATGTAGAAGTAAATATCGCATTAAGCAAGGGAAAATATTTCCAAAAATTATTTAAAATTCAAAATAGTCCATACTTTGGCGCAATAACATTTAAAGATAGTGATTTTGATACCGAAAAAATTTATATAGGATTAACTCATCTAGAAGATGGAGAAAAACATCTAATATATGACTGGAGAGCTCCTGTATCATCACTATTCTACGATTATGGAGTAGGACCTGCAAGGTATAAAGCACCAAAAGGTTTTATAACTGGTGACATAACAAATAAAAGACAATTCAAAATAGAAGATGGTAAATTAATAAGAGTATTTGATAATAGCTTAAATGTTGATGATGATATACTACAAGAAGTACTATCGAATTCATCAAGTGAAAAAATGAAAAACATTGTTAACACAATTCAACAAGAACAAAATCAAATAATAAGGAATGTGGAAGATAAAAACCTAATAGTTCAAGGTATTGCTGGTTCGGGTAAGACATCGGTTGCACTTCATAGGATTGCATTTCTTTTATATAAAATTGAAAATTTACAATCAAACAATGTATTAATTTTCTCACCAAACCAAGTATTTTCAGAATATATTTCAAACGTTCTACCAGAACTTGGTGAAGACAATACAATGCAAACCACATTTAGTGATTTTTTAACTACGTTTATTTTTGAGTACAAAGATGTTGAATCATTCACAAATTTTGTGGAAAGATATTATAAGTATAATGAACCAAATAAAGAATTGGTAAAATATAAACAAAGTGATGAAATAATTGATCACATTAATAAATATGTAGAAGCATTTGTTAATAATATTACCTTTACAGATAAAATATCAACACATGATTTTGAAATATCAAAAGAAGAATTAAATTACTTATTTAAAGACAGATACTCTAAGTTTAATCTCTATGATAGAATAGATGCAATCTGTGAAAAACTATGTTATCTATATTACAAAGGTAAGAAAACAGCTAAAAGTAAAATTAGGGCACTATTAAAAAGAACAATGAATGTAGATATAGATTATAAAAAAATATATATGGACTTTTACACAAGTGAGTATTTCATCAACAATTATAATGGGAAAATATTACCAGAAGATATAAACTATTTAAAAAATAATAAAATAATTAAATATGAAGATGCTTGCTTATTTGTATACATTAAAGGCTTATTAGAAGGATTTGGATACAAAGGAAATATTAAAGAAGTTGTAATAGATGAAGCACAAGACTATTCATTTCTTCAATATAAGATAATTAAACAAATATTTAAATCTGCAAGTTTTACTATTCTAGGTGATGTAAATCAAACTATTAATCCATATTATATGTACGAAAGCTTAAATAAATTAAGTGAGATATTTGAAGATACTAAGTATCTAGAATTAACAAAAACATATAGATCAAGCCCTGAAATAATTGAATATACTAATAAAATATTAAATTTAAATCATGTATCCGCTATAAGAGATAAGAGTAATAGAGAAATATTATTTAGAGAAGAAAAAAATAACTTATTAGAATTATTAACTAATGATATTGAAACACTATTTAAACAAAACTTAAATGTATCAATTATCACAAAAGATGATAAAGAAGCTAAAAAAATATATGAACTACTTAAAGATAAATATGAATATATTTCACTTGTAAACTCTAACACAGTTGAGTTTAGTAAGAAACTTTTAGTAATCCCATCATATGTTTCAAAAGGACTAGAATTTGATTCTGCAATAATATATACAGAGAAAGACAATAAATATACAAAAGATGAAAAGAACTTGTTCTATGTTGCTTGTACAAGAACACAACATCAATTAATAATTTATAATCAATAAATTTAGGAAAATAACATTATATCCACTATAATAATAATGAGTGATGGTAATCGAATAGATTATGAAAAAATTATTATTGGCTTTAATGTTATTTTTTGTTAGTATTACAGGAGTTTATGCTTCTAATTATGATGATGCATTCTATGGTGCCGAAAAAATAAAAGATATTTATATAAAAAAAGTGAGTAAAGATAAAACACAGGCAAAACAACCACAGTTTATAAGAAAGAAAAGTGATGATGGAATAGGTTATTGTACTGAACCATTTGAAGTAATGAAGTATAATGAAAACTATAAGTCATATTCAGAAAATCAAGAAAAGCATTTAGGAATAAGTAAACAAGCTTGGGATAAGATAACTAAAATTGCATATTATGGATATGGATATAAAAATCATAAAGAAGATAAATGGTATTCAATTACCCAAATTATGATATGGAGAGTAATTGAACCGGATGCAGAATTTTATTTTACAGATAAGTTAAATGGAAAAAAGATAGATATATATGATAAAGAAATAAAACAGATAGAAAAATTAGTAGAACAGAATAATAAAGTACCAAGTTTTTCATTTAATGATTTAACATTTTCTATAAATAGTACAAATACTCTAACTGATTCAGGAAAAGTATTAGAAGATTATGAAATTGAATCCAAAAGTGATAATATCGATGTTAAAATATCCGGAAATAAAATGACAGTAACAACACATGATGAATCAGCGTCTTTTATAAAATTAAAAAGGAAAGAAAACTATAATAGACCAAGTGTAGTATTTGTAGATAATAAACATCAAAATATAATGACACCAGGTAAAATTTCTAAGATAGATATTACCATTAAAGTTAATGTAAAAAGTGGAACAATAAAAATAAATAAATTAGATTTAGATACAAATAAAAAATTTCCACAGGGAGAAGGAGCTTTGATAGGAAGTGTATATAATATTTATGATTCAAATAATAAAATAGTTGATACTCTAGTAATAGATAATAATTATGAGGCAACATCTATTAAATTACCATTTGGAAAATATATTATAAAAGAATCAAAAAGTATGCAGGGATATAAATTAGATTTAAATGAATATGAGGTTGTTTTAGATAAAAATAATACACATAAAGAGTTAAATCTTAAAAATGAAGTATATAAGGGAAAAATAGAAATATATAAGTATTATGATGAAAAGCTAGAAGAGGGGGTTTCATTTGAAATATATAATAAAGAGGGTAAAACAGTAAAGATAGTGACAACCGACAAATTTGGTAAAATAGACATTACTCTTCCATATGGAACATATAAATTTCATCAGCTTAATAGTATGAAAAACTATAAATGCGTAGATGATTTCACCGTGAAAATAGATGAAGTTACAAAAGTAAAGAGATTTGATCTTCATGATGAAAAATTCTCAGCGAAGATAATAATAAAAAAGAAAGATTCTCAAACAGGAGAAAGAATAGTAAATGGTGCTATATTCAAAATATATGATATCCAAGAAGAAAAGTATTTAACAATTGATCATAAAGATGAATTCATAACCATAAATGGAATAATAGAAATAGAGAATCTACCTGCAGGGAAATACTATATCGAAGAAATAAAAGCACCAGCAGGATATAAACTAAATAAGAATAAAATCTATTTTGAAGTAGATGATGAAAATGAATTTAAATATGAAGGTGAAGTTCCAGTACTCGAAATAAATATAAACAATGAAAAAGAAAAAGAAGAAGTAGTACCCAAAACAGGAATAAGTTTCATAGAAAAAGACATTTATATATTAGAAGAAGATAAAAGAAAAATTAAACTAACAAAATAAAAAGGTTTGAAGGAAATTTCAAACCTTTTACTTTACTCTATAACAAGTGGATTAAAGTTAACAATTGCATCCACAAGTTTTGGATGTTTAATAACAAAATGTATAATTGGGTTAGCAGATTTTGATAATATAACATGATGCTTTCCGACCATAGTTATGTTAATATTTTTAAACGTTTTATAACTATTAGTTATAACTTTATAATTTTTATTAATATTTGAATACTGAATAGTTAACTCAAAATGTTTAATAAAATCTTCATATGTATATTTAATTTTTTTATCATAAAATATATTCTCAGTTGATAAAGCAATAGAATCATCTAAAAACTCTTCCATAGTAGGTTTATAAATAACATCAGTGATAGTACTGTTAGTAAGTATAGAAGTCATGTATTCTTTTTCTTCCTTCTTATATTCAATAATAGTATTAATATCATCTTGAAAAATATTGTTATCATTTAATATTTTAATAAGTAACTCATCCGAAATAGTGAAAAGTGGAAGAGAAGAAAATATTCTCTTTCTATCAAGAATAATCTCACTTTCATTAATTAAAAATGCTTTAAATGCAGATTTATTGTCTTCTCTATAGATTTCCATAAGTGGGTTAGCTTTATTTAAAAGCAGACTCGCTTTTTCTTTATAATATACTAATTCTTTATTATTATTTGTTAAATAATATTTTCCCTTATCATGAGATCCTTTAATACATTCTCCAGTAAGGGCTACAGCACCAGATACGTAATTTAAGTGATTATAAACACTATTTTTAACTTCTTTTAAATAATATGGAGATATCTGACCAGTCATATAAATCGGTATCCAACTTTCAAGTCCAAGCATCATTTCATTAAAAGGTCTATCTAAATTATGAATTATATTTAAATGAAGACCTTTTTTTAGTGACATTGCAATCGCAAACATCCATTTTTTCCCAAAATCTAAATCTTTTGCCATATCCTCCATAGGCATATCACTACACATGAATACATCTTCCATAGATTTTGATAAAACAGTAGCTTTAAAGAAATCGAGTTCTCCCTTTTTCATTTCTTCAATACCATAATAATTTTTTGATTTAACTATATAAAATGGTAGGGAAGGTACTTTTAGTTCATCAAATTTTATTGCCTTAATATAATCGTTTAAATCAAACTTATCTAAGTTAGTTAAAAAGTCATTAATATAATTTTTATCCTTAGTGTGATAATTACTAACAAGATAATTATATATTCTATGAAATAATTTATCACTGTTGTTTATCTCATCTTCAGTAGAATCTAACACTGTTAAAAGTAAGTCTTTATATATAGGAGAATTATACTTATAGACTATATAATTAGCAACTTTTGTGGAAAAATCCTTTGGACCAGAAGGCTTTGTTTTTCCATTTTTAATTCTAGAAATATGTGATGCATCAAATACGATATATTTGGACATGTCCTTTGTATTAATATTAAGTATGGAAATTTGATTGTTTAGAAATTTACGATTTCACAAGGCATTAAAATATTTCATAATAGGTGGAGGAACATCACTTTTTGTTGCGATATTGTATTATTCATTACCATTCTTTGAACAAAAAACTGCAACACTAAATTTTGGGGGAGCACTTATGTATGTAAAAGGCTTTGATAAATTAGATAAAAAGCATTTAAACGACAAGAGATTTTTACTAATTTGCATAATACCATTAGTATTACATTGATTTTGGGATTTACCTATCCAAGCACCATTTGAACTATTTAGAGTAGGGCTAACAGTAGCAGCATGGATAGTAATAATATACTTTATAAATTTAGGACTAAAACAAATAGATGATGCTAAAAAGTTAGAAAAAGAACAAGTTAAAAAATAAAAAAATTGGGGTTTTCAAAAAACCTCAATTTATTTTTTTTCTAGTTTCTTTTCAATCAAGTGGATTATATAATACATAAAGTAAGATAATATTCCTAAAATAACAACAGATGCAATAACAAGCTTTATATTAAAAATTTGCGAACCATACATAATAAGGTAACCAAGTCCCTCTTTTGAAACCAATAATTCACCCATTATAACACCAATTAAAGACATACTTATATTTATTTTAAAATTATTTATTATATTAAGTAAATTACTAGGAATTATAACCTTCTTATATATTTGCCATTTACTAGCTTTAAATGATTTCATAAGTGTTATAAATGAGCTATCTGTGTTAACAAAACTACTATAAATATTAATTATACTAATTATTGAGCTAATCATAAGTGCCATAAATATTATTGAATTAATTCCGGCACCTACCCAAATAATAATTAAAGGGCCCAAGGCTACTTTAGGCAGTGAATTAATAACAGTAAGATAGGGATCAACTACCTTAGCAAGTGTATCATTCCACCATAGTATAGAGCCAACAACAATTCCAATTACATTTGCTAACGCAAAGCTAATAAGTGTTTCATAAGTAGTAATCCAAATATGATTAAATAAACCATTTTTATGGTATAAATCCATAAGACATTTATAAACATTAGATGGAGAAGAAAATAAGAAAGTATTAATTATATTTTTACGAGCTAGTATTTCCCATGCAACCAGAAATGAAATTATTATTAAAACTTGGAAGAATAAAACAAACAATTTTTTTCTTTTTCTTTTCTTTAGAAATAGTAAGTGTTCCTCACTATAAGTGTACATCTAGGTCCCTCCAAATCTTATCATAATAGTAATTAAATTCCTTACATTTTCTATTATTTATAGGAGTAGAACTATCTGTTAATTTTATGTCATATATGCATTTAACTTTAGCAGGTCTTTTTGATAATACAACAATTCTATTTGAAAGACTAATTGCTTCTGCAAGGTCATGAGTAACCATAATAGCGGTTTTCCCCTCATTCTTAATAATTCTGTATAAATCATCAGAGAGTGCAAGTCTAGTCACATAATCTAAAGCCGAAAATGGTTCATCAAGGAAAAGTATATCAGGATCAGTCGCAAGTGTTCTAATTAAAGCAACTCTTTGTCTCATTCCCCCAGAAAGCGAATCTGGATATTTATTCATAAAATCCTTTAACCCATATGTCTCTAGAAGTCTTATAACTCTTTTTTTAGAAGTATCATTTAAAGTATTTGTAACCTCTAATCCAACAAAACAATTCTCAAGTATCGTTCTCCAAGGAAATAAGGAATCCTTTTGAAGCATATAACCAACCTTTAGGTTCTTATCTAATAATATATCCCCACCTGATTTTTCCTCTAAACCCGATAGGATTGATAATAAAGTTGATTTACCACAACCAGAAGGTCCAACAATAGAAACAAATTCTTTATCTTTGACCAATAGACTAATATTATCTATCGCAGTTATTTCACTATTTTTATCGTGATAAATTTTTTTCAAATTACTAATCTCTAAAATTTTATTACTTACATTAGTCATTACTATATATTAAGTCACTATATTCAACCATTTTTTCTAATTCACCAGATGCAATCATAATCTCTTGTAAATGATCAAATGACTCCTTAGTAAAATTAGTTGCCTTAGGCCAAGTATCTTGTTTTTTATATCTTTCTATTACCTTAGTTAAATCCTTTAAAGAAGTGTCAGGGAAAAACTCTAAGATAGATTTAGCAATCGTTTCACTATCATTTTTATGAACAAAATCAAGTCCCTTCTGAACAGCATTAGTAAATTTTTCAATTATGTCTTTATGGCTATTAATGTAACTGATTTTAGCACTATAAGAAGTATAAGGTACAACTCCACCTAATTCACCAATAGATGCAACAACATATCCATATCCTTGTTGCTCTATTTCAAGTGCAGTAGGTTCAAATAAAGTAACAAAATCACCATTGCCTCCAATAAATGAACCACCCATTGCTGCAAATGCAATACTAGTATCAATTGTTAAGTCAGTTTTAGGATTTATGCCAGCACCTCTTAATGCCCATTCAAATGTCATTTCAGGCATACCGCCAGCTCTTCCTCCTATTACCTTTTTGCCTTTTAAATCATCAAGTTTAAAGTTGTCTATTTTCTCTCTAGAAACCAAGAAACTTCCATCTTTTTGAGTTAATTGTGCAAAAGTTTTTAAATAGTCTTTTTCTCCGCCATTATATACATAGATTGTTGCCTCACTTCCAGAGAATCCAATATCAACATCACCTGAAAGTACCGCAGCAGTAACTTTATCAGCACCTGGAGTTAAAGTTAAATCTATATCTAATCCTTCATCTTCAAAATATCCTTCACTAATTGCTGCATATTGTGGTGCATAGAAAATACTGTGTGCAACTTCAGCAACTTTTATCTTAGTAAGTTTACTATTTTTTGAATTAAAATCAAAAATAACAGCGCAAACTAAAATAAATAATCCCAAAATTGCAATAATGGTAATTATTCTTTTTTTCATAATAACCTCCTCGTATAATAATTACATTTTATTATACGCAAAGACTTATCTTGTGTGAAAAAAGAAAAGCCCTAAAGGTAATTTTTAATTACACTTGGACTTTTGCTAACTAAGTAACATTTAGAAAATGAACTACCTAACTCTAATTTTAACTTATTAACTTCATCACTATTATTGATTATCCCAACAAATATTTCACATCCATCACTTAATTTTTTTGCTATCTCTTCTTGATTAACCCAAAACATGTCAACCACATAAAAATCAAAAGAATAATTCCAACTAGCTTTGTTAGTAACCTTAACCCCAATTTTCGCATTAATATCAGATTCTAATAAAGCCTCTGTGATATCTTTTGACTTAGAATAAAGATAAATATTCATATTAGACTTACTAACAAAATTCTTAATATAATTAACAACATCATTATTTTTACAACCACATCCAATTATATTTATTAATACTATAGTATCAGGATTACAATATTCATTTAATTTATCCAGTAAAACTAAATGATTTCTTTTTATTTTAGAACCACTATTAATAGATAAAATATCATTATATGAAGCACAATTTATATATTCCTTATCAATCCCCATATTCATTAATAAATATTCATCAGACAAAACAACCTTATTATCACTAGTTAGATATGCATCAACCATAATACCATCAATAAATTTAGCTTTGTCTGCTAGTAAAAAACTTTCTTCAGAAAAACTAGGGGAATTCTTAGAAGGCATACCACCATAAGCAATTATATTTGGCAAAACTATCATCTCCTTATGAATAATTATATGAAATAACTACAAAAAAAATCTCATATATGATAAAATATAATAGTAGTGTGGTGGTAAAATGAATATAACTAATGAGATGATAGAAAGAGCAATAGAAATGTCAAAAGCTAATATTGAAATGGAAGATGATGTTAAATTAACAAAAGATAATATAGATGATACAAAAAAAAGATTAATAAAACAATTTAATTTAGGGGGTAATATTAATGGACAACAATTGGGACAAATACATAATAGAGGGAACTAATGTATTAAAAAATAAACTAGGCATAACTGACAAAGAAACCCTTGAGCAAAAAGAAAAAGAATTAGTTCTTCCACACCTTGCATTTTTGCATCTAAATCCAATATTAACTGTTCCGAGTGCTGAAGGCTTAAAAGATATACACCAATTTCTATTTTCCGATTTATATTCATGGGCAGGTCAGTATAGAACTTGTACATTAAGAAAAAATACATATAATTTTACAGATCCAAGTTTAATAGAGGAAGAATTAAAAAGTGTAATAGAAAGATATTCAAATGAAATAGATAGGGTGCAAACAAAAGATGAGTATGCATTTGTACTTGCACCATTTTATTATGATTTAATAAGAGTTCATCCATTTAGAGAAGGTAATGGGAGAAGTATAAGAGAATTTTTAAGAGAAGTAGTACTATTAAAAAATAAGACTCTTCCTTTTGAAGTAGAACTTGATTATACAAAAGTCGATAAAGAAAATATGTTAAAAGGTACCGCATATAGATACTTTTTTCCAAGCATGTTAGAACTAGAATTTTCAAAAGGACTAGTACCATTAGAAAAAGAAAAAAAGAATACTAAATAAGTGAGGTAATTATGAAGATAGATGATTTAAATAAAGAACAACAAAAAGCGGTTTTATCATGCAGTGGACCACTTTTAATTCTTGCAGGCGCAGGAAGTGGGAAAACAAGAGTACTAACAACAAAAGTAGCATACTTAATAGAAAACTTAGGAGTAAATCCATATAATATTTTGGCAATAACATTTACTAATAAAGCAGCTAAAGAAATGAGCGAGAGATTACTTTCAATGATAGGTGAAATATCAAAAAAAGCACAAGTATCAACATTTCACTCATTTGGACTTAAAATCCTAAGAGAAAACTATTCATATCTAGGATATAATTCAAATTTTACAATAATAGATAGTGATGATACATTAACTATAATTAAGAGAATTTTAAAAGAAGAAAACTTAGATAGTAAAATATATAACCCATCCGCAATTAAAAATAAAATAAGTGGTTGTAAAAATGAACTTGTAGAGCCAAACGAATATGAAAAATATGCTGCAAGTGATTTTGAAAAAGTAGTACTAAAGATATACGAAAAGTATCAAAATAAGTTAAAACAAAATAATTCAGTAGATTTCGATGACTTATTAGTATTACCGATCAAATTATTTAAATCACATAGTGAGATATTAGATGCATATCAAGAAAGATTTAAATACATATTAATAGATGAGTATCAGGATACAAATAAAGCACAATACGTACTTACAAAACTAATCAGTTCAAAGTATAGAAATATATGTGTTGTTGGAGATGTTGACCAATCAATATATGGTTTTAGAGGAGCAAACTATAGAAATATTCTTAACTTTGAAAAAGACTACAAAGATGCAACTACAATAAAACTAGAACAAAACTATAGATCAACAAATACAATACTAGAAGCTGCAAACTCAGTTATAAAAAATAATAAAGAAAGAAAGTCAAAAAACCTTTGGTCAGACAAAGGAAAAGGTGAAAAAATAACATACTTCAGAGCGTTTAATGAAAGAGATGAAGCATTCTATGTAATAAGAGAAATAAAAAAATTACTATCAAATGGTATAAATTATCAAGATATCGCAGTTTTATACAGAACAAATGCTCAATCACGTATTATGGAGGAAGAATTACTAAAAGAAAATCTACCATATAGAGTAGTAGGTAGTTTCTATTTCTATAGTAGAAAGGAAATAAAAGATTTAATCGCATATTTAAGACTTATATATAATGAAAAAGATGACATAAGCTTACTTAGAGTTATCAATTCTCCAAAAAGAGGAATAGGTAATAAAACGGTAAATAGCTTAATAAATATTGCTGCAATAGAAAATAAAAGTATTTATGAAGTAATTTCATCAGGGAAAGAATTAGAATTCAAAAAAATAATTGAGAACCTAAAAGAAATATCAAAAAATATAACATTAACTGAACTTGTTGATAAAGTATTAGATGTTACTGGAATGAGAAGCGAATACAAGGCAGAATCTTCACTTGAAGCTGATATAAGATTAGAAAACTTAGAGGAGTTTAAATCGATTACTAAAGCATTTGAAGAACAATATGGATTGGTATCTCTAGAAGATTTCTTATTAGAAATAAGTTTAGTAAGTGATGTAAACGAATATAAAGATGATAAAAATAGAATTAGTTTAATGACAGTACATTCTGTAAAAGGACTAGAATTTGATTATGTATTTGTAATAGGACTTGAAGAAGGAATATTCCCACATATAAATTCTTTATTAGACAATAATGAAGTAGAAGAAGAAAGAAGACTAATGTATGTGGCAATAACACGTGCAAGAAAAAAACTTTATTTAGTAAACGCAAAAATGCGTACTCTATTTGGTAGAGAACAAGCAAATCCATCAAGTAGATTCTTATCAGAAATAGATGATAAATTAATAGATAAAGCATTCACAGAAAAAGAATTTAATAAACAAGAAAAGATGAAGAAAGAGGAACACTTTAGAAAAGAAGACGTTGATTACCAAGTTGGAGATTATGTATATCATGAAATATTTGGACAAGGAAAAGTAGTAGAAGTAACAAATACACTTGTTTCTATAGCGTTTAAACATCCATATGGAATAAGAAAATTAATGAAAAATCACAAAAGCTTAAGCAAAATTAATTAATGAGGCGATTATATGAAAGAAAGATATGATGAACTAATTAAAATAATAAATGAAGCAGATTACAACTATCATACATTAGATAATCCAACTATTACCGACCAAGAATATGATAAATATTTAAGAGAATTATTTGAACTAGAAATAGCTAATCCGTCCCTTAGAAGAGATGATTCACCAACTGTAAGAGTAGGTGGAAAAGTATTAGATAGTTTTAAAAAAGTAACACACGCTATACCTATGCTATCATTAAGTAATGTATTTAATGAATCAGAAATAATCGCATTTGATAGTAGAATTCGAAAAGAAAATATAAATCCATCATATGTATGCGAATTGAAAATAGATGGTTTAAGCGTATCACTTCATTATGAAAAAGGAAAACTTATTACTGCCGCAACAAGAGGAGACGGAGTAGTAGGGGAAGATATAACTGAGAATGTTAAGACTATAAAGACAATACCACTTACTCTACCAAAAGAAATAGATATAGAAGTACGTGGTGAAATCTATATGAGTAAGAAAGTATTTAATAAATTAAATAAAGAACGAGAAGAACTAGGACTTAATTTATTTCAAAATCCTAGAAATGCTGCCGCAGGTTCTATTAGACAATTGGATTCAAAAATAGCCGCATCAAGAAAATTAGAGTCATGGATATATCACTTACCTAATCCCGAAGATTATGGAATCACAACTCATTATGCCGCACTTGAGTTTATGAAAAGTTTAGGCTTTAGAGTTAATCCTAATAATAAACTTGTGACTGGTATTGATGAAGTACTACAATTTATTGAAGAGCAAAAATTATCAAGACCAACACTTCCATATGAAATAGATGGAATTGTAATAAAACTTAATAATATAATGGATCAAAAGAAAATGGGATTTACAGCTAAATACCCTAAATGGGCAACTGCATATAAATTTCCCGCAACGGAAGTACTAACTAAACTAACTGATATAGTATTCACGGTAGGAAGAACAGGGCAAATAACTCCAAATGCAGTATTAGAACCTGTAATAGTACAAGGTTCAACCATAAGAAGGGCAACACTCCATAATGAAGATTATGTAATAGGAAAAGACTTAAAAATAGGAGATACAGTATCTATTAGAAAAGCCGCAGATGTAATCCCAGAAGTTGTAAGAGCTCTTCCTGAAAGAAGAGATGGAACAGAAAAAGATTTTGTGATGATAAAAACATGTCCAATTTGTAACAGTCCACTAATCAAAAAAGAAGGACAAGTAGATTACTACTGTATGAATCCAGGATGCGATGCAAGAAAAATAGAAGGATTAATTCATTTTGTAAGCAGAAAAGCAATGAATATAGATGGACTAGGCGATAGAATTATGGAAGACTTCTATAATATGCATTTTATAAATAATTTTGTAGACATATTTAAATTATCTAACCATAAAAAAGACTTAATAGAATTAGAAGGATTTGGAGAAAAAAGTGTTGAAAACATTTTAAATGCAATAGAAAAGAGTAAATCATCATCACTAGAAAAGTTTATTTTTGCATTAGGAATTCCAAATGTAGGTGAAAAAACTGCTAAAATACTTGCTAAGAAATTTGAAACCATGACTAATTTTATGAATGCATCATTTGATGAATTAAAAGACATTTATGATGTTGGGGAAATAATCGCAAAAAGTATAATAAATTATTTCAATGTAGACTATAATAAAGAACAAGTTTTAAAGCTTATAGAAATAGGTGTTAATGAAAAATGTTTATTATCAAAATCTATAGAGGATGAAAACTTTACTGACAAAACCTTTGTAATAACAGGAACATTAAGTAAAGCTCGTGATGAAATAAGAGAAAAAATTGAATCATTAGGTGGTAAAGTAACAGATTCTGTTAGTAAAAAAACATCTGTTGTAATAGTCGGGGAAAATCCTGGAAGTAAATATGAAAAAGCACAAAAATTAGGCATAGAAATTTGGAATGAAGAAAAGCTTAATGAAATGTTGAATAATTAATAAACAATTGTAGATAATATTAATGGTGATAATATGAATAATTTAAGAAGAGAATATCTTCTGGGTAAGAGATATTATCTAAAAGTATTACACCATAATAAAAAATCCACTGTGGTTAGTCCATAGTGGATTTTTAAATATATATTTATAGTACTTGAAATTAATATACGTGATTTATATAACGAAATTATGAGTAGAGGTATATTATGAAGAAAAAATATTTTATTTCTAGTTTAGTAGTGGCGGTCATATTACTAATTGTATTTTTAGTAAAGTGAATGTATCCTTTTGGAAAAAATTATATAATGTGGGGAGATATGTATGAACAAATAGTTCCAATGTACTATAATTTTTATGATGTTATACGCAATGGAAAGTCTATATTGATTGATTATATTGGAGGCGTCGCACCAAGTTTTATTCCTAATTTTTCAAGCCCATTTACACTCTTAGTTTTACTATTTAAAAGAAGTGATATACCAAATGCAGTAAATATTATTATCTTATTAAAAATAGTATTATCAACAGTTACTTGTAACTATTTTCTAGATAAAAGTTTAAAAAATTAGATGATTTTTATAAATGCTTCTTCAGCATTATTTATGGACTATCTACATATAATTTATCTCTATATGTAATAACTGGATGGATTGATATTTTATATAATTCCACTATTTATATTTATCCTATCATTTATATAAATGCATAAAAAATAGACAACTTCACTTTTGATTGTCTATTTTTATACCTTGATATGTATCTCTTCTTGCCATTTCTTTATCTATTTCATTTAATACACAGAATTTCTTAATAAGCCAAGTAGGTTCGATTAACTCATTAGGGTCAGGGTCACCTGTAATTCTATTTATTACAATATCACTTCTTAATAGTTCTAATTGATCACAAACAATATCAACATATTCATCTCTTGTTAGAACGTGAAAATGTTTCTCCAAATATAGTCTAGCAAGTGCAGTATCAGAGACTATGTGTAGCATATGAATTTTAATACCCTGAATATCTAATGTATTTAAATATTTAATTGTATCAAGCATCATTTCTTTGGTCTCATAAGGAAGTCCATTTATAATATGAACAACAACATTAATATTTCTATCTCTAAGTGATTTAACACATTCATTGAAGCAAGATAATGTATGACACCTATTTATAAGTTTGGAAGTCTTATCATGTATTGTTTGAAGTCCTAATTCAACAGTTAAATAAGTTCTTTTAGATAATTCTTCTAAGTAATCCATACATTCAGGACTTATTGCATCAGGTCTAGTTGCGATTGAAAGTCCAATAACATTATCAAATTTTAAAACACTTTCATACTTTTCCTTTAAAACTGGCAAAGGTGCATATGTATTCGTATTAGCCTGAAAATAAGCAATGTATTTAGCATTAGGCCATTTTTTAAGCATTTTATCTCTAATGGTGGTAAACTGAACATCTAAAGGTTCATTTAAATCCCCTGCAAAATCACCACTACCTAGTTTTGAACAATATATACATCCACCATATCCAACCTTACCATCTTTATTAGGACAACTAAAGTCACCATTTAAGCTAACCTTAAAAACTTTACAACCAAACTTCTTTTTATAAAAGTAATCAAGTGTGTAATACCTTTTATTTGAATCTGAATATTTAAATTTATTCATAAAACCACATCCGGGAGTATTATAACAAAATGATTAAATAGTGTAAATAAAGTGATAAAAAAAATAAGAAAAATTTACTAGAAAGTATTGAATATATTTATTAAATTTACTATACTATATTTAATATTTATTTACTTAAAGAAGTAGTAATATGTAATATTTATCAAAGAGAGTTGCGTTTGGTGTAAGCAATATAAATATACTTATGAACTTGTCTTTAATAATAGTAAAATGTAAACCTGCATTAAAGGTCTAGAGTGCATAGTTTAACTATGAATTAAGGTGGTAACACGGTAATGCGTCCTTATGATGTATTATCGTGTTTTTTTAAGGAGGAAATATGATATATCTTATATTTACAATTATATTTATATATATAATGTACTACATCTGGATAGTAATTCACTACAACAAACGTGGTGAAAGAAAAGGAAAAAACAAGAAAAAAAATAATAAGCAAAAAATGCCTGCGGAAGTAGAATATTTTGTTACTAAATACAAAGTAGATTTATCCAAAATAAATTTTAGATATTTTCTACAACTGATGGGTTTAGTTGTAGCGTTTGACCTATCAATAGTAGTAACAATAATTACTTATATAAAAACACTCTGGATACAATTACTAGTTGGTTTTATACTGACATTACTAATATCATTAACTAGTTTTCATATATTAGGAAAATATTTTAAAAAGAAAGGATTGACAAAAGATGTATAATTTTAAAGAAGTAGAAAAAAAATGGCAAAAGTATTGGGATGATCATAAAAGCTTTAAAGCAATAACAGGAGAGAAAGATAAAACTCCATACTATATATTAGTTGAGTTTCCATATCCATCTGGTGCTGGATTACACGTTGGACACGTAAGAAGCTATACAGCACAAGATGCAATAGCAAGAATGAAAAGAATGCAAGGATATAATGTACTATATCCAATGGGATGGGATGCTTTTGGAGCCCCTGCAGAACAATATGCAATAAAGAACCATATTCATCCAAAAGAAGCAGTAAAGGAAAATATTAAAACCTTTAAAACACAAATGAAAACACTAGGTTTTTCATTTGACTGGGATAGAGAATTCTCAACAACAGATCCAGAATATTATAAATGGACACAATGGCAATTTCTACAATTTTATAAGCATAATATGGCATATAAAGATACAGTACCAGTTAATTGGTGTCCAACATGTAAAAGTGTATTATCAAATGAAGATGCCGCAGGTGGAGTATGTGAGAGATGCGGTTCAACCGTAATACAAAAAGAAAAAAGTCAATGGATGCTTAGAATGAGTGACTATGCAGAAGATTTATTAAAAGGTCTAGATGATACTAACTTTGCAGAAAGGGTAAAATTAGGACAAATAAATTGGATTGGTAAATCAACTGGAGTTGAAGTAGATATTGATATAGTAGGTGGAGGGAAGTTCTCTGTATTTACTACATGTATAGAAACAATATATGGTATTACTTTCTTTGTAATCGCACCAGATGGTAAATTAATAAAAGAATTAATGCCTAGGGTAGAAAACAAAGAAGAAGTAGAAGAGTATATAAAAGAAACCGCAAAAAAATCCGATATGGATAGAACTGAATTAAACAAAGGAAAAACAGGATGTCTAGTTAAAGGAATAGAGGCAATAAATCCAGTAAATGGTAAAAAAGTTCCAGTATATTTAGGAGATTTTGTATTAGGTAATTATGGTACAGGTGCAGTAATGGCAGTGCCAACCCACGATCAAAGAGACTTTGAATATGCAAAAGTACATAACATTGAAATGATACAAGTAATTGATGGTGCAGATGTAAGTGAAAAAGCATTTGAAAAGCAAGATTATTTAGGAAAAGGTTGTAAACTTATTAATTCAGAAGAATTCACAGGTCTAACAGTAGAAGAAGCAAAAGAAGCAATCACAGATAAACTTGTAAAAATGGAAATTGCTAGAAAAGTAAATAATTACAAAATGAGAGATTGGATTTTCTCAAGACAAAGATTCTGGGGAGAACCAATTCCAATGATATACTGTGAAGAATGTGGATGGCAACCAATGAAAGAAGAAGATTTACCATTATTACTTCCAGATATCGCGGAATATGAACCAACTGACGATGGACAATCTCCACTTGCAAAAATAACAGATTGGGTAAACTGTAAATGTCCAAAATGTGGAAAAGATGCAAAGCGTGAAACAGATACAATGCCAAACTGGGCAGGATCTTCTTGGTACTTCTTAAGATTTATGGATCCACACAATGAAAAAGAATTCGCATCAATGGACTCAATGAAATATTGGAATAGAGTAGATTGGTATAATGGAGGTATGGAACATACCGCAAGACATTTATTATATGCTAGATTCTGGGTACAATTCTTATATAATATTGGATTAGTACCACACAAAGAAATGATCTGGACTCGTGTATCACATGGTATGGTTTTAGGATCAAATGGTGAAAAAATGAGTAAATCAAAAGGAAATGTAATTAATCCTGACGATATAGTAAATGAATATGGGGCAGATACATTAAGAACATATGAAATGTTTATGGGAGACTATAGACAAGATGCCCCTTGGAGTACCGATTCATTAAAAGGATGTAAAAGATTTATTGATAAAATAATAAGAGTATATGATAAGGTAAATAACGAAGAAGGATTCTCGAAAGACCTTGAGTTAATTCAAAATAAGACAATTAAATCAGTTACAAACGATCTAGAAACAATGGGATACAACACTTATATCTCATCATTAATGATTCTAACAAATGCATATGATGATAAAGATTCAATCACAAAAGAAGATTATAGATTACTATTAAAATTAATGAATCCAGTAGCGCCTCACATAACAGAAGAATTAAATGAAAAATTAGGATACAAACCATTATGTGAAGATACATGGCCAACATATGATGAATCAAAATTAGTAGAAAAAAGCATTGATATCGCAGTGCAAGTTAATGGAAAAGTACGTTCTACTATAAATATTAATATAGATGAAGATGAAGATTCAATAAAAGAAAAAGCATTAAAAGAAGAAAATGTACAAAAACATATTGAAGGAAAAGAAATTGTAAAGATAATTGTAATTAAAGGGAAAATTGTAAATATAGTTGTAAAATAACATTTTTAATAACAAAACTATACATAAATTCACATGAAAAGTGTCAATTCGACACTTTTCATTTTTTATATATGAAACAATATAAAAGGTGATAATATGAAGGTAAAAGTATTTGATGAAATGCATGAAAAGGATTTAGAAAAAAGTGTAAATGATTTTTTAGATGAATTAGATGACGAAGATATTGTTGACATAAAATATGAAGTATCAATTTCGATGTTTGCAGAAGAACAAATTTATTGTTTTTCCGCAATGATTGTTTATAAAAGTTAATTTGCTTTATTTCACCTGTCGTATTATAATTATATAGATAGATTATAAAAGACATTAATTATCATTAATGCCTTTATTATATATAATGTAATAGAAAGAGTGATAGTATGAAGTTAAAGAAGAATTCTTTTATGCAGGGAGCATTCATTGCGACTATTGGTATAGTTTTATGTAAAATAATGGGAATACTATATGCGATACCATTTCATTCAATAATAGGTGAACAAGGCGGAGCACTATATGGATATGCATATAATATTTATACAATATTTTTAAGTATATCACAGGCAGGAATACCACTTGCAATGAGTAAAATAATAAGTGAATATTATACACTAGGTTATTACGATGCAAAAGAAAGAGCATTTAAAATCGCAAAAAGATTTCTATTTATAATAGGATTTATTTGCTTCTTAATACTATTTATTTTTGCAGATCAAATTGGATATATGATAATGGGAAATGTTGAAGGTGGTAATACAAAAGAAGATGTTGCATTTGTAATAAGGGTAATTTCAACTGCTATACTAATTATTCCAAATCTAAGTGTAGCACGTGGATATTTCCAAGGGCATAGATTCATTGCACCAACTTCAATAAGTCAAATATTAGAACAACTAACAAGAGTTTTAATAATAGTCATTGGTAGTTTCTTAATGTATAGAGTATTTCATATGTCATTAAAGGCGACTGTAGGATGTGCAGTATTTGCCGCAACAATAGGTGGAGTTGTTTCCTATGCATATTTATTGTGGAAAGAAAAACAGAATAAAAAAGAATTTTTAAGGCAAGATATAAAAGTAAAAGAACCTAAGATAACAAGCAAAGAAATAATGAAAAAGATATTATTCTATGCAGTTCCATTTGTAATGATTGATTTATTTAGGTCGCTTTATAACTCAGTCGATGTGTTAACACTTGTTAAAACATTGGTAAATGACATTGGGTATACCGCAAAAGATGCAGAAAGTGTTATGAGTGTAATTTCAACATGGGGATTAAAAATAAATATGATAATTATATCTGTAGTATCTGGAATTATGACAAGCTTAATACCTAACCTAACTGCAAGCTTTGTTCAAAACGATATGAAAGGTGTATCAGAAAAAATAAACAAAACATATCAAATAATTTTATTCTTTACTGTACCAATGACAGTAGGATTAAGTTTCTTAGCTAAACCAGTATGGACAATATTCTATGGAGCAAGTAAATATGGCCCATTAACATATCAATACTTAGTATTTGTAGCACTAGCAACAGCAATATTTACTTCAACAGTTATGATAGTACAATTATTAAAAGAAAATAAAACGGTATTTATAAGCTTAATATTTGGAATGCTGGTTAAAGTATTATTAAATATTCCATTAATACATAGCTTTAATAAAATGGGTCTTCCTGCATTCTATGGAGCAATAACTGCAACAATATTAGGATTCTTAACATCAAGCGTAATAGCGTTAATTGTATTAAGAAAAAAATATAAATTCAATTTAGAAGAAACCGCAAAGGAATCCCTAAATATATTAATTGCAGTAATAGCTATGGTGATAGTACTTCTTGGGTTAAAGTTGGTGGTACCAATAAACACTACATCAAGATTAATGGCTATATTAGTAGTTGCACTATACGCAGTAGTAGGTGCTGCAGTATACTTATTCATATTACATAAAACAAAAAGTATAAACAATATATTTGGGGAAGAAAAAATAAATGAACTTTTAAGTAGAAAAAAGAAAACTAAAAATATCAAACCAAAAAAAGTTGTTAAAAACAAAATACAAAAAAAGAAAAAGGTGAATTAAGTGGAATTTGTTACATTAACAAAAGAAGAATTTCGAGAATTTTCTATGAAACATCCGATGGCTAATTTTATGCAGACAACAGATTTAGGAGATTTAAAGTCAAATAATGGTATTAAAATTGACTATGTGGGAGTAAAGGAAAAAGGTAAGTTACTATGCGCAACATTACTAGAAGAAGAACCATCAATTTTAGGTAAAAAAGTATTTTATGCACCTAGAGGTTTTTTAATTGATTATCATAATAAAGAACTTTTAAAAATCTTTACTGACAATTTAAAGACATATATAAAGAAAAGAAAAGGATTTAAACTTACAATTGATCCAAATTTGGTATATCAAGTAAGAGGTGCGAATGGAAGCATAATGCCAAAATCACAAAAAGATGATGAATCATTTAAAAATTTATGTGATTTAGGGTTTGAACATTTTGGCTTCAACCTATATTTAGAAGCAAGACAAGTAAGATTTGCATATCGTATGATGCTAGATGAACCATATGATGTAAAAAAGCAAGAGTTTTCAAAAAGCACTAGAAAGAATCTAGAGTCAACTTACAAAAAAGGTTTATCAGTTAGAAAAGGCGTAGAAAAAGACCTCCCTATTATGGAAGATTTATTCAAGGATACTGCGACTAGAAAAGATTTCTTTTATAGAAAGTTAGACTACTATAAAGAAATGTATAAATATATGAAAGATCTTATGACAATATACTTTGCATATCTAGATCCTAAAAAATATTTGGAATGTGCTAAGGAAAATTTAAAAGAAGAGCAGGAAAAAAATAAAGAAATTCTAAATAAAATGGAAAAAGATATGATAGGTGCCAAATTAAAAAGTCAAAAAGAGGCAAGTGATAAAAGACTAATAAAGCTTGAAAATGAGTTAAAAGAGGCAGAGGAATTCAAGAAAAATTATCCTGAAGGAAAAGATATTGCATGTTTGCTATCTATGTGGAATGGTGAAGAATTTCTAACATTAACATCTGGAAGCTTGGAGAAATATAGAAAATTCACTCCAAAATATGCCATGTATGATGCACATATAAAGGATGCATATAAAAATGGATATAAGGCATGTAACTTTTATGGAATATCAGGAAATTTTGAAAAAGAAAACAATCCACTTTATGGAGTATATGAATTTAAACGTGGGTTTGGTGGTAATGTAATAGAATATATTGGAGAGTTTACTCTTCCAATAACAAAATTCAATAAGTTTTATAACTTTTTAAGAGGAATTAAAAGAATGATAAAAAAATAAAACGGTTTTACCCGTTTTTTTTGTTTATTTTTGCTTTTAAATTTTTGGCAAAATGATATATTCCAAAAGCAATATGATACAAATAATAAAGTGGTTTATTAAGAATTAAATCAAATTCTCCAATCAACTCAACTACATATCCACTAAAACTTTTTTTGAATGTATATAGTCCACCAAGTTCATTTTTTTCATTAAAGTCTCCAACTATACCATAGAAGTTGTATCTATCATAACCATGTTCTATAGCATATTTCATTCCAGAGAAATGCACAGCATAGGCAGATTGAAATTCCATATACTTAGCATAAGAGCCACCAACTAATGATAGAACTTCATTATCATTAATAAGGAATAAAATTCCACCTAAAGTTATAATTTCGCCATCACTTTCTAATAAGTTCTTATATTTTACTAAATTAGCTTCTAGCCTTTCAAGTTCTTTTTTAGCCTCATTTTGTTTTGATTCGTATTTTGCCTCATTCATTTTTATAATATTATTATCATGTTTGTAAGTTCTATCTTCAATTTCATTTTTAAGTTTTGTAATATCATTATCTGTTCTTCTTACAAGGTCTTTGATATTAATTTCAGCCACCAAAATTTTAAGAATACCTTTATCATGAAGATGCTTAAACATTTCTTCGTAATAACTAAGCGGTCTATCTATAAATTCTCTTCTTTCCCCAGTTTTTTCCATAATATCTTTAAACTTAGGAAGTTCATCAAATCCTATTTCTCTAGTATAAATACCAAGCCTTTCGCATTTATGTAATATTTGTCTGGTTTTAGGGTCCATTTTTTTCATTATTGAATCAACTGTTTCGCCCTTAGTATCAGTTACAAACATCCATCTAGGTTGTAATGTATCTTGCATTATATTAAAACCAAAATGTTTATATCCAAGCTTAACTAAATTATTAAAGGCATTCTTATTATTTTTGCCATCTTCAACTACATTTCCATTAATATCTCTTTCTTGATAAGATATGTATGGATCTATTTTAATAAAGATACCTTTTTTATCTTTAGCGTATTTCTTAATATTTTCAGTAAAGAACTCAAGCAACTTCATATTATCATAATCAATTAAGAAACCTCTAGGAGCATAAAACATATAGTAACCAATAGGAGTTTTTTTACTAAGAAGCAAAGAAGCAGCAATTATTTTATTCCCATCTTTAACTCCTAACAAATGCATATTCCAACCATTTGCTTCTTTTAAATGTCCCCATGACGAAGTCTGATAAAAACTACTATAAGGATGTTTAGAAGCAAAATTATCAAATTCTCTTTCTTCTAATTTAACAAATTTCATTTTTTAATCCTTTCTTTGCTTTTTCTCTTTTGATTTTCCTAAGGAATGGTACAAAAGTTGTGAATATAAAGTACATAAATGGTTTTGTGACAAGATCAAATTCACCAATAAACTCTACATAATCACCACCGAATTTCTTCTTAAATTCATGTAACCCTAATCTAGGATTATCCTTAGATAAATCCCCAATTGTACCAAACTGATCATACATTTTAATACCATTTTCCTTGCAATATTTTATATGTTCAAAATAAGTCTTGTAGTTAGAAAATGTATTAGTAAGTATATTATGATTTCCAGCATACAATACCCATGCTTTATCATTATATATAATAATTGCGTGAGCATTAAGTACTATTTCATCCATATCTTTGTAAGGTGTATATTCATCTATCGCCTTTTGAACAGATTCTTTTTCTCGCAATAGTTCTTTTTTTCGTGTATTTTGTGACTTACTTAGACCTTCTTTAGGAAGCTTGTCCAATTCATTAGAAATATCACTAAGTGATTTATTATATTTATTAAAAATCTCTTTTGGATTAACACTTCCCATAAATAAAAGAAACTTATTATCTTTATTATAGATTTCATATAACTTTTTGTAGTAATCTAAGTCATATGATAAAAAATTCTTTCTTGCCTCGGTTATCAACATTAATTCACTAAATTTTTCAATGTCATTAATATCACCAATTCTAACCTTTGTATCTAAATTGATAGCTTTTTTAATTCTTTGCTTAGTGGTTTTTGAGAACTTAGATTCAATTTCTTCTAATGATTGATTCATATCAATTCTGAATGTATATCTTGGCTGCATAGTTTCAAAATTTTTAGTAAAACCTTTATGCTTAAAACCTAAACTTTTGATATTATTAAATATAACTTTAGAATCATATGGAAGACTTTTCTCATTGTAATCATTATCTTTTAATGACCAAATTATATCCGGATCAATCTTAGTAAAAATACTTTTATATTTTTTCGTATATTTTTTAATTTCTTCAGTTAAAAATCTTAGAGTATTTATATCATAATAGTCAACTACAAATCCCCTAGGGCAGTAAAAATATGAATACCCAAGAGGTAGCTTCTTTTGAAGTAATAACGCAGTTGCGATAAGTTTATCATTTTCTGTAACACCAACATAATGAGGTGTTAAACCCTTAGCAACAGAAGAAAATTCTCCCCATGCATAACTTTGTAGAAAATGAGATTTAACATTACTTTTAACAAACTCTTCATACCTTTCTTTTTCTATGCCAAAAACAAATTTCATATTATCACCATCTTCTATAAAAGTATAATATTTAGAAAGCTAAAAGTCAATCTTACCAAAGGCTAAAAAAGATATAAAGATTTATATCATATAGTTTCCATTAGTATAATTTGGTTCCTTTTTAGGCAAATTAGATACATTTTCTCCTAAAGGAAGCATAACTAATCCCTTTTCTATATTTAGTATTCTTCTTTCAAGGCGTTTTAATTCCAGATTTATATTAGAAATTTGCATATTAATATTTCTAATTTCTTCCGCAAGTGGAAAATTGTTTTGTGATAGTGGAATAAACATTCCGAGATTTTGATTATTCATAATAACACTCCTCGTTTTATTATATGCATTTAAAAGATTTAATGATATAATTATTTGGGTGAATATAATGAGACTTAGAAATGTAAAAAATAAAGAAACAATAATGGAAAAATCTAAATTCCTAATAAGAGATGAAGAAAATTATAGAGGCAAGTGGAATAGTGTATTTAAAAACAACAATCCAATTGAAATAGAAATAGGAACAGGAAAAGGTAATTTTATAATAGAAAAAGCACTAACAAATCCAAATATAAATTATATAGGAATTGAAAAATATGATAGTGTTATAGTAAGAGCACTAGAGCGAATTCCTGATTCTGTTACTAATCTGAAATTAATAAGAATGAATGCGATAGATATCGACAAAATATTTGATAAAGAAGTATGTACAATATATTTGAACTTTTCAGATCCATGGCCTAAAAAACGTCATGCCCTAAGAAGATTAACAAGCAGGGTGTTTTTAGAAAAGTATGAGGAAATATTTAAAGGCGAAAAAAATATATATCAAAAAACAGATAATCAAAATTTATTTGAATACTCAATAATAAATTTAACAAACTATGGATATAAAATAGAAGATATCTCACTAGATTTACATAATAGCCAAATAGAAGGCAACATAGAGACTGAGTATGAAAAGAAATTTAGTGAAAGTGGAAACAAAATATATTATTTACATGCCAAAAAAGATGTCTAGTTTACATAATTAAAATGTAAAATTTTAATTATTATAGTCACACATAATAAATTTTGATATAATTAATTATAAGTAGGTGAAATATGAAAAAGATAGTAGTTATCTTGCTTTCAATTTTCCTTTTGACAGGATGTACATTTATAGACTTAAAAGATGATAAAGTTGAAAATATCATAAACACTGTAATACAAAAAGATATAAATCTTTATAATAATATATTTGAAGGATATAAATTTTATGTTCCAAGAGGATTAAAAATAGCAGATAAGAATAAGTACAACTGTAAAATATTGTACAACGATGACACATTCTATTTGTATGTTGATGTAGTTTCTTATTACTATAAAACTACGAAAGAATTCACGCCTAGTGATACAAATTATCTATCAAAGGAATTAAGATTTAATGATAAAATTGGATATATAGATATTACAGAAAAAGATGACAAATACTTTGTAGAGTTTATGTACAATTATGCCAAAATAGAGGCCTATCTAGATAAAGATAATTTAAATGATGCAGTACTAAATATGGCATACATATTATCAAGTGTTCAATATAATGAAAAAGTAATAGACACATTAATTGGAGAAAACGTTCTTGATTATAAAGAAGAAAAATTTGATATTTTTGAATCCAAGAGAGAACAAAGTAACTTCCTAGAATGGGTTGAAAAATATGATACTTATGATGAATCTAAAGACAAAGAAAAAAATGGCGACATATTAGATTATGATGTTGTAGAATAGGGAAGGTGAAAAAATGGGAGTTTTTGATAAACTTAAAAATGTGTTTTTTGAAGAAGAATATGTAGAGGTCGAGGAACCAATAAAAAAGCCAAAGAAAGAAAAGCAAACAATTGCTAAAAAGATTGATTTACCTGAAATGCCAAAAGTTCATGAAGATAAATCAGAAAGAGAAAAAGAAATAGAAGAAGAAGTAGTCGAAAGAGTAGAAAAAAGAGGAATATCCGAAAGAGAATTAAGAAGAGAAAGAAATGAATCAGGATTCAGATTCCCAATGACATTTGAAGATGATGACTTCACTGTAGATGAAAAACCAATAAGGAAAGAACAACCGGTAAGAGAAAGAGAAGAAGTTAAACAACCATCATATCAAGATGTATATGGCTCAAAAAAAGGTGAAGAATTTCATCAACAAGAAAAACCTTATGGGGACAAGCCATATGGAAATAGTGAATATTCTCATGGCTTATATGAAGGAAGCCCATCTAAACAAGAACCAAAAGTGTTTAGACCAACTCCAATTATTTCACCAATTTATGGTATATTAGACAAAAATTATAAAAAAGAAGAAATAGTTCAGAAAAAAGAAGTTAGACTTACATCTGCATTATCATCTAAAAATCTTGACTTAGATACAGTAAGAGAGAAGGCATATGGAGATTTAGCAAGCGATATAACAGCTTCTATGATGGATGATGTTAAAGAAGAAAAGAAAGAGCAAAAAGTAGAAGTTGAAGATGCCGATAATGCATTATATGACTTAAGTGATGATGATTCACCAGCAGTTACAAATGTAACAATGGGTGATGCAGAAGAATATTTTAATGACTTAGGACTTGAATATAACATAGATTACAAGGATCATAGTAGAGAAAAAGCAACAGGAAGAAGATCAGAAAAGAATAAAGATAAGGATACTACTATAGAAGAGGAAACTCCAAAGAAAAAAGCTAAAGTTGAGGATAGCCTTTTTGATCTAATTGATTCTATGTATCAAGATCCTGAGGAGGAGGATAAATAATATGGATGGCTTAATGCAAGTATTTCCAATAATGATGTATGTATTAGGTTCTATATTACTAGTTGTAACAATAATATTAGTAATAAAGCTAATATATACAGTGGACAAAGCAAACGAAATCCTAGACAATGTAGAAGCAAAAGTTAAAACACTTGATGGATTCTTCAATGCTATTAACATGACTTCATCAGCAATATCTTCAATTGGAGATAGAATAATAGGTGCAGTTGCTGGATTATTAGGAAAATTCAAAAGAAAAAAGAAAAGAAATGAGGAGGAGGACTTATATGAGTAAAGAAAAAAAAGGTTGTGGCCTAGGTAAATTTGTATTAGGAGCTGCAGTAGGTGCTGGACTTGGAATTTTATTCGCACCAAAAAAAGGTTCTGAAACAAGAGAGGATTTAAAGAAAAAAATCAATGAATTACTTGCAAAAGTAAAAGAAATTGATGCAGAAGATGTAAAAGAAGCAATAGAGACTAAAATTGCTGAAATTAAAGATGAATTAGAAGATTTAGATAAAGAAAAAGCATTAAAAATCGCAAAACAAAAAGCTGCTGATATTAAGAAAAAAAGTGAAGAATTAGTAAATCTTGCTGTAGAAAAAGGAACTCCTGTATTACAAAAAGCCGCTGACGAAGTAAGACAAAAAGCAATAGTAGTTGTAAAAGAAGTTCTTAAACGTCTTGAAAAAGAAGAAAAATAATTGCAAAATTAAATCATAAGTGCTATGATAATAAACATATTTAAGCGATGAAGAATTATAGTAGTATTTTTCTAAAGCATAAGAGAGTTAGTGATTGGTGTAAACTAACCTTTAGAAATATATGAATTACAAGTTTGGAGCGATAGGGTTACGCCATATAGTAAAGAGATAGTTTTCTATGAATTAAGGTGGTACCACGGGTAATACTCGTCCTTAGAATACTATCTCTTTTTGTTTTAAAAAAGGAGGAGAGATAACATGACTTTATATGAAGAACTAAAATGGAGAGGACTTATACAAGATATTAGTAGTCCAGATCTTATAGATAAGTTAAATAATGGAGATCTAACTTTTTATATAGGAACAGATCCAACCGCAGATTCAATGCACATTGGACATTATTCATCATTTTTAATATCAAAAAGACTTGCTAAAGCTGGACATCATCCAATACTTTTAGTTGGAGGTGCTACTGGTCTTATTGGGGATCCAAAGCCAACTGCTGAACGTCCAATGATATCAAAAGAAGCAGTAGAACATAATTTTAAAGGCCTTAAAAAACAAGCAGAAGAAATATTCGGATTTGAGGTTGTAAATAATTATGACTGGACAAAAGATATAAATGTAATTGACTTTCTAAGAGATTATGGTAAGTACTTTAATATTAATTATATGCTTGCCAAAGATAAAGTAAAATCAAGACTAGAAAGCGGTATTACATATGCAGAATTTTCATATATGATATTACAAGCATTAGACTTTATGCACCTATATGAAGAAAGAGGATGTACACTACAAGTTGCTGGTTCTGACCAATGGGGAAATATTACCGCAGGTATTGAACTAGTACGTAAAAAATTAGACAAAGAAATTTATGGTATGGTTATGCCATTAGTAACTGATTCAAATGGTGTAAAATTTGGTAAGACAGAGGGAAATGCCCTATGGTTAGACAAAAATAAAACATCTAGTTATGAATTATATCAATACTTAATTAACCTAGAGGATTCTATGATTATAGAATACCTAAAAAAGCTAACCTTCTTATCAAAAGAAGAAATAGAGGAAATTGAAAAAAGACATAATGAAAATCCAGGATTAAGAGAAGCTCATAAAATTTTGGCAAGAGAAGTTATTACTGATATTCATGGAAAAGAAGAATATGAAAAAGCACTTAAACTTAGTCAAGTATTGTTTAGTGGAGATATAAAAGAACTAACTTCAAAAGAAATAGAAGAAGTATTCAAAGGTGTTCCAACATATGAAACAGAACCTGGCAAAACATTAATTGATGTATTAGTTGAATCACATGCCGCATCGAGTAAAAGAGAAGCAAGAGAGTTTATTAACAATGGTGCCATAAGTATAAATGGTGATGTTGTAAAAGACGAGAATTGTTTAATAGATAATTCAAAAGCAATAGATGATAAATATATTGCGATTAGACGTGGTAAAAAGAAATACTACTTAATAATATTAAAATAACAAACAAAAAAACCGGAGAAATCCGGTTTTTAATTTTAATATTAATACTATCTGTTGTAGAACTCAACGATTAGAGTTTCTTTAATGTCTGGATTTAATTCATTTCTCTCAGGCATTCTAACATAAGTACCAATCATTTTACCTTCGTCATATGTAACGAATTCAACTCTATTAGTTACTTTTTCTAGAGATTCTTTAACAACTTTTAAATCTTTATCCTTATCTTTTAAAGTTATAGTAGAACCAGGTTTAACTCTGTATGAAGGAATATCAACCTTTTTACCATTAACTAAGATATGACCGTGATTAACAAGTTGTCTTGCTCCACGACGAGTAGAAGCAAATCCTAAACGATAAACTAAGTTGTCAAGTCTTGATTCAAGTAATTTTAAGAAATTTTCACCATGAATACCTTGCATTTTACCAGCTTCAAGGAAAGTTTTCTTAAATTGCTTTTCATTAAGACCATACATAAATCTAACTTTTTGCTTTTCCTTTAATTGAACACCATAGTTAGATAGTTTACCTTTTCTATCAGCTCCATGTTGACCAGGTCCATATGGACGTTTAGCTATTTCTTTACCAGTTTCTGATATTGAAAAACCAACACGACGAGCTTGTTTGTAACTAGAACCAGTATATCTTGCCATAATTTTCCTCCTTATTTATATTACATAAACAAAGAATCTTACCTTAACATTATAGGGAGTTTATTTTAATGACTTCACCAACAGCGAGGTTACTATCAAACTTAATAAACACGTTACAACATTAAAATAAGCGTAAACGCTGTTCATTTGAATATGCGTCTATAATTATATTATAAGTATAGTAAATAGTCAAGGTAAAAATCTTATAGAATAAGGGAAAAAGAGCACAAAAAGCAATAAAAAAACAAAAATCAATAAAATTTGACAAATTTATAGGAAAAATTCAATCTTTATGTTAAAATAAGTATAGAATTTAGAATAGAGGTGTTGTATGAAAAGTAAAACTATTTTGATTACAGTTATATTACTTTTAATTATTACTTTAATTGTCATTATAGTTTTGTCTAAGAGAAAGAGATCGAAAAGACTAAAGAATCTTATTGAGCAACTTGATAGAGAAAAAAATATAATTGAAACTGCACCTATTCCTTCAGAACTTTCAAAACTAGAAACCATTATTAAAAATGATAAAATAGAAGAAAAATACAATAACTGGATGGAAAGATTTGATTTAATTAGGACAGAGAACATAGATAAGATTAATGATATGATAATTGATCTAGATATAACTGGTGGAATGAAATATAATCAGTATATTAAAAAAATAGCACAAGTAGAAATAGAACTTGCAAAAGCAAAAGAGTTAACTGATACACTACTAGATGAAATAAAAGAAATAACATTAAGTGAAGAAAAATATAGAAGTATTATAACAAAACTAAAAACAAGATACAGAGAATTATCAAATTCATTTGATACTCATAAAAAAGAGTATGGTGATATTGCTGAAATAATAGAACTTCAATTTGAAAACATAGAAAAAAGATTTCAAGATTTTGAAAGTGCTATGGAAAAAAATGAATACAATGAAGTAGTTCATATAGTAAAAGCAATAGATTCAATGATAGATCATATGGGTATAGTAATAACTGAAGTACCTGATTTAGTACTTTTAACTACTAAGCTAATTCCAAAAAGAATTGAACAAATAAATACAACATATGATGAAATGACAGGAAGAGATTATCCACTTGAATACTTACAAATACCATATAATATAGAACAAACTAATAAAAATGTTAGTAACATAATAGATAGAATTAAAGTATTAAATCTAGAAGATTGTATGTTTGAACTTAAAACAATGCTTGAGTACTTGGACTCATTATTTGTTGATTTTGAAAATGAAAAACTAGCAAGAAAAAAGTTTGAAGAAGATGCTCCACTTTTTGAAAGAAAGTTAGAAAAAATAAATAAAATGGTTAGTGATATATACAATCAATTAGATGAAATAAAAAGCTTATACGATTTAAAAGATGAAGATGTTACTATAATTGATGAGGTAAATACATCATTAATAGATATTAATAAAGATTATAAAAAAGAAATTAAAAATCTAAAGAAAAGGACTATTCCTTATACTCAGGTAGTTAAAGATATAGAAGTATTCAGCAACAGATTAAAATCGGTTGATGAAGAATTAGATGTAGCACTTAAATCATTAGGAAATATGTATGAAGATGAACAAAGAGCAAGAGAACAACTAGATGAAATACAAGAATTATTAAAACAGTCAAAAATAAAAATAAGAGCATTTAAACTACCAATAGTAACAAATGATTATTTTGTACAATTATCTGAAGCAAATGATGCAATACTTGAAATAATAAAAGAATTAGAAAGAAAACCAATAGTAATAAAAACATTAAATACAAGAGTTGATACAGCGAGAGATTTAGTATTAAAGTTATATAACACTACAAATGAAACTACTAAACTTGCAAGAATGTCAGAAATGTCAATAGTATATGGAAATAGATTCAGAAGTAGTTATGACAATATAGATCAAGGATTAAATCAAGCTGAAATATTATTCTACAAAGGAAACTATAGAAGATCGCTTGAAGTATCAATAAGAGTAATAGAAGCAGTAGAACCTAACTTTGGTAAAAAACTAGATAACTTTTATAAAAAAGAGATATAATAATCTCTTTTTTTCTGATATAATAATTATTGGTGATAAGAATGGGATTATTCAGCAAGATAAAAGAAAAATTCGTAAAAGAAAAGAAAAAAATAGAAAATGAAGATATAGTTACAACAAATGATGTAGAACAACAAAAAAGTGATTCAAAAGAAGAAAATAAGAAAGAAAAGACTGTCGAAAATGTAAAGGTATATGAAAAAGGCCTAACAAAATCAAGAGAAAATTTTGTATCTAAACTAGTTGGGCTAACTAATAAATATAAGAAAATAACTGATGAATACTTTGATGAATTAGAGGAAATTCTTATTAATGCAGATATAGGCGTAGAAACAGTTATGAATTTTATTGATAGGTTAAAAGAAAGAGTAAAGCACGAAAAAATAGAAGATACAGAGTACTTAAAAGAAATTATAGTAGATGAACTATTTATAATATATGTTAATGATGAAGTAATAACTAGCAAAATTAACTTTGCAAATGAAGGACCAACTATAATACTATTTGTAGGAGTAAATGGAGTAGGAAAAACAACAACAATTGCTAAGATTGCAGATAAATTAAAAAATGAAGGTAAAAAGATCATGCTAGTGGCAGGAGATACATTTAGAGCAGGAGCAACCAAACAATTAGAAGAATGGGCAAATAAAGTTGGAACATCTTTTACAGGACGTAGTGAAGGCGCAGATCCAGCTAGTGTTGTATATGATGGGCTAGAAAAAGCAAAAGAAGAATCCATAGATGTAGTATTAATAGATACCGCAGGGCGTTTACAAAATAAGACTAATCTTATGAAAGAACTTGAAAAAATAAATAAAGTAATAGGTAAAATAATACCGGGTGCACCACATGAAACATTATTAGTAATAGATGCAACTACAGGTCAAAATGGTATAAGTCAAGCAATTGCATTTAAAGAAATAACAAATATCACAGGAATAGTACTAACAAAATTAGATGGAACTGCAAAGGGCGGAATAGTTTTAGCAATAAAAGAAAAAGTAGGAATCCCCGTTAAATATATTGGATTAGGTGAGAAAAAAGAAGATTTACAACCATTTGATATTGAAAAATATATATATGGTTTATTTAAGGATATGATGTGAGGTTAATATGGATAAAGATATGGATAGAAGAATTTATTTAAATAATTTATATGATTATTACAAAGGTTTATTTACAGAAAAACAACAAGAATATTTTGAAGAGTACTACTATAATAACTTGTCTCTTTCAGAAATCGCAGAGAATAATAATGTAAGTAGAAATGCTGTACACAATCAAGTAAAAATAGTTGAAACTAGATTAGAAGAGTTAGAAAATATTCTAGGATTATATAAGAAAAAAGAACAAATAATTGATTTAATATTTAATGAAGTTTCAGAACAAACTTTAGAAAAAGTAGAAAATTTACTATAGAAGAAAGTATTTATTATACTTTTCTTTTTCTTTATGATAAAATAATAATTGGTGAAGAAAAATGTTTGAAAGTTTAGGAGACAGATTACAAAACGCAGTATCTAAAATAAAAGGGTACGGAAAAATAACAGAAGATAACATAAGTGAAATGATGCGAGAAATAAGACTTGCATTATTAGAGGCAGATGTTAACTATCAAGTTGTTAAAGAATTTACTAATAACGTAAAAGAAAAAGCTCTAGGAGAAGAAGTAAAAAGAAGTATTAAACCTGGAGATATGTTTGTTAAAATACTTAATGATGAATTAACTGAATTATTAGGAGGAGAAGAAAAACCTCTAAATTTAAAAGGCAATCCAGCAACATTAATGTTAGTGGGATTACAAGGTTCAGGTAAAACCACTACAATAGGAAAACTTGCGAATTATTTAAGAAAAAAGCATGCAAAGAAGCCACTTTTAGTAGCGTGTGATGTATATAGACCTGCCGCAATAGATCAATTAAAGCAGCTAGGGAAACAGCTAAATATCGAGGTATATGAAGAAGGTAAAAGCAATCCAGTAGAGATTGCAAAAAATGCAATTAATTATGCCAAAGAAAACAAATATGATTATGTTTTAATAGACACTGCAGGTAGACTTCATGTAGATGAAGAATTAATGGAGGAGTTAGAAAACATAAGAAAAGAAGTCTCACCAGATGAAATACTTCTAGTAATAGATGCTATGATGGGACAAGACGCAATAAACGTAATAACTGGATTTAATGATAAATTGCCATTAACAGGAGTAATTCTCACAAAATTAGATGGTGATACACGAGGTGGAGTAGCGCTTTCTGTAAGACATTTAACTAATGTACCAATAAAATTTATTGGTGTGAGTGAAAAACTAGATGGATTAGATTCATTTGACCCAAAACGTATGGCTGGAAGAATTCTTGGAATGGGAGATATAGTATCCCTAGTAGAAAAAGCAACAGAAGCAATTGATGAAAAAGAAGCAGAAAAAGCTGCAAAGAAAATGCAAAGTGGTAAATTTGACCTAGAAGATTTTCTAAATCAAATGAAACAAATAAAAAAACTAGGCCCACTAGAAAATCTAATAAAATTAATACCAGGAGCTTCAAAGATGGGATTAAATAACATAAATATAGATCCAAAACAAATGGCTCACATTGAAGCAATTATTTTATCAATGACTCCTGCCGAGAGAAGAAACCCAGACATAATAAAAGCAAGTCGTAAAACAAGAATTGCTAAAGGATGTGGATTATCAGTTCAAGAGGTAAATAAGTTATTAACGCAATTTGATCAAATGAAAAAAATGATGAAACAATTCACAAATGGAAAATTCAAAATGCCTTTTTAGGTGTTTTTTTCTAATATACATAATTCTTAGGCCTTTAATATATCAATTTCTAGTTCATATGAATATCATAAAACTAGATAGGAGGATTTTAAATGTTTAGAGAACAATGTTGTGATAGACAAAATGAATTCAATGCTAATTTCAATGGATACAACGACGTTAATATGGATGTTGATATCAACGTTGAAAATGCTCAAATGCCTGCTCAAGAAATGGGAATGGGTATGCAAATGCAAGGCGGTGTTACTTCTCCAATAATTGAACCAGTACAAGAAAGAGTAGTACAAAGAACAATTATGCATGAAGTACCACATGTTTGTCCAATTAGAACAAGAATAATCAACAATCATGTTTATCGTCACACTTATAGGCCAAGTTATAGTTGCTGTAGTCAAGATACTGTATCAAATATACAATGCGGTTCTTGCTGTCAATACAAATAAGTTTAAAAAAGCCAGTTGGCTTTTTTTCTTTGAGAATATTTAATAAATACATGTTATAATTATATAGAGGTTTAATATGGAAGATAGAGTCGAAAAAATATTAGATAGTTTATCAAAATCAAAATTTAGAAGTAGTTTTCATTTAAAAGAAAAAGATATACAATATATAAAGGAAAAAGGACTAACAAAAATAAAAATTCATGCATATGATTTTGTAAATAAACGATTAAAAAACACTAAAAATGTAAATGATGGTAAACAAACGCCCACAAAAGGGCATCCCGTTTTTATAGCCCAACATGCAACCGCAACCTGTTGTAGAGGCTGTTTAGAAAAATGGCATAAAATAAGTAAAGATAAAGATCTTTCAGATACAGAAATAAATTATATAGTATACGTAATTATGAAATGGATAATAAAAGAATGTAAAAAGAGGTATTAAAAAATGAAAGTACTAACAATTAAAGAACCATGGGCAACATTAATAATAGAAGGTTATAAAGAATATGAATTTAGAAGTTGGAAAACCAATTATCGTGGCAAAATATTAATACATGCGGGAAAAAGTATTGATAAAAAAAGTAAGGAAAGATTTAAAGATTATAATCTAAATTATAGTTGTGGAGAAATAATAGGGGAAGCATATATAACAGATTGTATAAAGGTAAATGAAGAGTTAGTGAATAGCTTAAGAAAAATTAATCCAATTGTTTATAAAAAAAGCATATTCAAAGAAGAATATGCTTGGAAATTAGAAAATGTAAAAAAATATGAGAAACCTATAAAAATAAATGGAAAATTAGGACTTTGGAATTATTATGAATAATTTGCACACAAATATAGAATTTTACAAAAATCTCTTTTTTTTTATTTATAATATTGCTATAATTAATATGATAGGATGGGTGTAGATTATGAATAATAACTATGATTATAATAATTACAATGATTACAATTCAAAAGAAGAAGCAAATAATGAAAATAAAAGTGAAGATATAAGTCTATATAATGATGGTGAAGACAAAAAACCCAAACTAGTTATAATAATTGCATCAATAATAGGAGCACTTATCTTAATATTAATATTTGCGTTTGCATGTACTAAATTAAATAAAAAAAGTTCTAATAACTACCTTTCTAGTTTAAGTGTAACTAATGCAGAAATGACACCACAATTTGACAAAATGACACTAGAATATAATGTAACAACAACAGAAGATACAGTGGCAATCAAATGTAGTGCGGAACATAAAAAAGCATACACAAGTGGATGTGACAAAAGAATATATTTACAAGATGAATGTGTTGAACATATAGTTAGTGTTACTTCCCAAACTAAACAGGTAAGAAAATATGAACTTAAAATATGTAAACAAGCTAAGGAAGCCCCTATTATAAAAGAAGTTAAGAAGACCCCAACAACATTTACTTCATCTTCTGTAAAAGTAGAAGTAATAGCTGAAAGCAAAAATAAATTACATGAAGAAGCATATTCATTTGATGGAGGAATGACATATCAAAAAGAAAACTACATTGAAGTTAGTGAAAATAAGTCACTTGAAATAAAAGTAAGAGATGAAAAGAATAATGAAAGTGCGCTTTTAAATGAAGAGATACAAAATATTGATACAACAAAACCAACAGTTTTAATAGAAGGAAGTACAAAGAGCGGAGAAGAAACAAGATCAAATGTTTTACTAACTGCAGTTGTAAACCCAGATACAACACCAAGTGGATATAAGTATCAATGGTATAAAGGCTCGTCTAAAATAAAAAATGCAACAAAAATTACATATAATGCAACTTCTTCAGGTAGCTACAAAGTAGTAGTAACAACAGGAAGCAATAACTCATCAACTTCAAAAGTTTATACAGTAAAGATTAAATCAACTTCTTCTGGAGGTAGTAGTAAACCTAGTGGTGGAAACAAAAAGCCAAATAAAAACAACAATCCAAGTAATAATAATCAAAAAGTACCACCAGTAGTAAAAGTAAGTGGTAACCCAACAAAATGGACTGCTGAAAATGTAACTTTAAAAATAAGCGCTACTGCTGTAAATAGATTACATTCTACTGCTTATTCATTTGATGGAGGAAAAACATATCAAAAGGAAAATTCAAAAACATTTACATCAAATACAAAAGGAACAATAGTTGTAAGAGATAAAAGAGGAAATAGTACAAAATATGAATTTAATATTTCAAAAATAGATAAGACTGTACCTAAGGTTACAATAAGTGGAAATACATCACCTAAAAGTAAACTAACTGCAACAGTAACTCCAGCTTCAACAGCAAGTGGATATAAGTATCAGTGGTATAAAGGAACTGCAGTAATAACTGGTGAAACAAAACAAACCTATACACCATCAACAAGTGGAACTTATTATGTAGAAGTAACAACTGGTAGTGGAAAGAAAGTTAAGTCTACCGGAAAGACAATAAAAGATCAAATAAAACCAACAGTTACAATAAGTGGCTCAAGCGCATGGACTAATAAGAATGTGAGAATAACATCAACAATTAGAAATCCAGGTTCAATAAAGATAAATGGCTACAAATGGTATAAAGATAATAAAGAGATTGGTGGTGCTACTTCAAAAACTTATAGTGCAGGTAGCAGTGGAAATTATAAGGTTGTAGTATCAACAGGTGCAGGAAATATAACATCAGGAACTGTAAAAATAAATATAGATAAAACAGCTCCATATACACCTAAAATAGCTGACAATAGTAATAACAAAGAAGTAGAATGTCATATTATAAACGATGGAGAAATAATAGGAAAGGGAACAAGTACAACAAAACACACAGCATGTATTGGTCAAGTTGCATCTTCATTTAATTTAAATGTAGTTGAAAATGATATTGGGGGCTCAGGGATGTCAAGTAAATGTGATATTGTATGGGAGCATGATGGAGATAAAAAAGCTTGCCCAATTTATGGAAATTATAGTTCACTTGATATAAATATAAGTGAAAATTATAAAATGACTGGATACAATGGGATAAAATGGGAAACAATTAATATATCTAAAAAACCAATATGTGCCAATGGGGCTACATATGTTATTTATCTAAAAAGATGCTATGATAAAGCTGGAAATGTAAGTAATATGTTATTTTCATTTGTATCAAGAAATAGATAGTAAGGAAGTGTTACTTTTGTAACACCTTTTTTTTTTTTTTTAAAATATGATATAATCAACTAGAAATGGCGCATTATTCTAGTCAATACATTATTACGAAGACGAGGGTAAAATATCGTTAAATAGCATATCTGTGAAGCGTCTGGTGTTTGCTTTACGTGCCCAACGTAGGGTGAATGCTGGATTTGAAGAATTTGTGGGCGATCGTAACGGCATACGGCAACCGACCCATTTATTCGTAGAGACCTATTCTTGTGGAAAGATCTTTATGATACTTTTTACGACTTAGGATTAAACCTATCTCGTAGTGAAAGCTATGGATAGAGTAGCTTGACTTGAGTGATAAAGGGGAATAGAGACAGCTAAAATTTGGCGTACACCATTATTTTAGTATTGCTACTTGAAACTTTTATTGCAAAAAAGTACTAGTAATAGGGGGTATTGTTTGGGAAAACCTCTAGAGTGTAGACTAATATGAGATTGCAGTGTGCACTAAGTGGCAATCAAGTCATAGATAGGGAAACCTACTATTTATTCTTTCAAAAGGGAACTGCTATACTGGTAACGGTAAGTAAGAATAAGGGAAATCCAACTTGACCTAAGGTACAGAGTTTATCATATTAGTTGCCATTTCGTTATTTTTGAGGACTATTATGGAAAAGAAAAAATATAAAGAAAAATATTCAAAAAAAGTTGATAAGAAAAAAATGCCAAAAAAGATAGTTGATTTAAAATGGGTACTCACTATAACAATAACAGCTTTTTTAATATCAATGGCCTTTTCATTCTTATCAGAAACAGTTATATCAAATGTGGGTATAGTATTAAGCATAATCTTATTATTTATAGTAATAGGAATAGGTGTTTTATTTGATATGATTGGAATAAGTGTAACAGTTGCAGATATAAATACATTCAATTCAATGGCATCAAAAAGAGTTGGTGGAGCAACTGTAGCAGTTAAATTTATTAAAAATGCAGAAAAACTATCAAGCTTTTGTAATGATGTAATTGGAGATATATGTGGAATAATAAGTGGAGCATTATCATCATCTATTGCGGTTATATTATCAACAAAACTTAGCTTAAATATACTTGCAATAACATTATTAACAACAGGATTGGTAGCCGCATTAACAATTGGTGGTAAAGCACTTGGTAAAGGATTTGCAATAAATAAAAGTAATGTAATACTATATAATTTTTCAAGAGTTGTTTCTTTGTTTTATAAGGGATAAAAAAATATAATTATATAATTACCCCAAAACATTGAAAATCGACTTTTTTTTTGTTATAATTTTTACAATTAGGAGTGGTAGCGTGAATATAAGAAACGAACTAAACGATGAAGAAGAATTAGAAGTAATTGATATAGATGATGACATCGAAGAAGAAAAAGAAGTAGTAGAAGAAGAAAATATAGATAAAAATACAGAAAAGAAAAAAGATAAGAAAGAAAAAAGCAAAAATAAAGATAAATCAACTATAAAAAAAGCCACTGGAAAGAGAAAATTAAAAAAAGGACTTCTTTTCCAGACTATTTTTTGTGCAGTTAGTATTATCTTTATAATTGGTTGCTGTATTTTTTATGGAACAAGATTAGTAAAATACTATAAAATATACAATCCAAAAGATTCTAATGGTAATGCAATGCAATTACTTGCAAACAAAATTACATCAGGAGCAACATTTGTATATGATGGTGATGGTATCTATTTAACTGGAGGAACTTATACATATAAAGGTGAAAAAGTAGACAACTATATTAAATATGGAAATTTAGTTTGGAGAATTTTAAAGATAAATAGCGATAAATCAATAGATATTGTACTTGATAGTTCTATAAACAACCTAAAATGGAACAGTAATATAACAGATTATTCAAAATCTGATATTGCAACATATTTAAATGATGAATTTATTAAAATTTTAAACAAGAAAACGCTTGCGCATACAATTGTATGTACTGATAAGGTAGATGATATATCAAAAATAAAATGTAACACAACAGATACATCAAACTATGTTAGACTATTAAATATTGGAGAATTCATAAATAGTAAGGCGAGTGGAAAATCATTTATTTCTAATGGAAGCAGTGTATGGCTATCAACTCGTGGAGAAAAACAGGTTTGGGCAATAAATGGAACAAGCCTATCATATACAGACCCAGCAAAAACTTATGATGTAAAACCAGTGGTAACACTAAAAAATACTACGAAATATGTTGGCGGAAGAGGTACTAAAAAAGAGCCATACGAAATAGAAGAAAAATCTAATAATGTAATGATTTCTGATCATATAAAATTAGGTAGTGATACATGGACAGTTTATAAAATTGAAGGTAATAAATTGTACTTATCTCTATCAACTCTATACGGAAAAGGAACAAAAACATATAGATTTGACCTAAAAAGTAATAAATACGACCCAAAAAAAGCATCTTCACTAGCAAAATATTTAAATGAAACATATTTGAACACACTGTCATATAAAAATAAATTAGAAGATTGTACATGGAACACTGGAACATATGAATCAAGCTATAAAGATATATATAAGGAAAAAATAACTGCTAAAGTAGGAATTAGTTCAGTAGCAGATTTAAAATTTGATTCAGGTGTTAAGAATTATTATATATTAAACGGAACTAAAGATGGTAAGGCTTATTTATATAGTGATTATTTAACTGAAAGCAAAGTGACTCTTGCAAGAGCAATAAAACCATCAATTTGTATTAAAAAAGCAACAATAAAAACTGGAGATGGCTCTTTAACAAAGCCTTACACATTGGAGGGATAGTATGAAAAAATTTACAATTTTCATGATTGTAGTAGATATACTAGTGGCATCTTGTTTTGTACTAGTATATGGAATACCTTCATTTAAAAATAAAATTATATCAACTGCAATGGTTACAAAAACACACAAGTATATAGCATATATATTCTACGATGAAGAAACAATTGACAAAGTAACCGCACAAAATAGATATATTCCATTAACTGATAAAGTAAATCTAGATGAAATAGTTATAAATACTTCAGAAAGGGATTCATATGATAATAAATATGATGAAGAAATATTAACAAGAGATCCAAACAATGAAGATTACAAATATATAAAAGTAAAAGTTGGAAAATATAATGCACACTTAGTAGCTATATATGATCCATCACGCGTAAAATTAATCGCATCAAAAACATTTAATACAGGACATGGACAAGAACGTATAAAAGATATGTGTAAAAGATCAGATGGTATTGTATGTATAAATGGTGGTAGATTTAATGATACAACTGGTTATGGTAGCGATATTCCAAAAGGAACACTAATAAAAGACGGAAAAATTATATGGTCAGATACAAGCAAAGCAACGAGTTTAATAGGATTTAATAAAGAAAACAAATTAGTTTTAACCGAATCAACTGCACAAGATGCATTAGCTATGGGTATGAGAGATGCCCTAGAATTTGGGCCATTCTTAATAGTAAATGGTAAAAAGCTTCAATATGAATCATCAGCAGGAGGATACGACAGGGCAGCTCGTGTCGCAATAGCACAAAGAAAAGATGGAGTTGTATTATTTTTAGTTACTGAAGGAGTACATACAAATGGTCCATCACTTGTTGAAGTAATTGAGCTTCTAACAAAATACGGCGCATATAATGCAGCTAATCTAGATGGTGGTACATCAGCACAATTAGTTATAAATGGAACATTAATGAATAATCCACTAACAGTATATGGCAAAAAAGTTACTGGAGGAAGAAGAGTAGTAAGTGGTTTTGGATTAATTAAATAGGAGTCTAATTATGAAAAAAAAATACAAATTAAAAATAGGAAGATTATTACTAGTAATTATATTAGCTGGATTTGGAGTATCACTCTTAGTTATAGGTATAAAGAAAAATATAATTTCAGTTAATGCCCCTATAGTAAATTCAAAAAAGTATAATGAAATACCAAAGCCAAAAGTAGAAGAATCAAAGATATCGTTAATTGCAGTAGGAGACGCATTAATACATGGTGCAATATATCAAAATGTACAAAAATCAAATTATGATTTTAAACCAATTTTTAGTGAGGTAAAAAATGTTTTCTCTAGTTATGATCTTAGATTCTACAACCAAGAAACAATATTAGGGTGAAAAGAGCTTGGGTTGTCAACTTATCCACAATTTAATTCTCCAACCGAAGTAGGAGATGCATTTATGGATATGGGATTTAACCTAGTTAGTCTTGCAACCAACCATACATTAGATAGAGGAGTCTCAACAAATTGGAAAACAATAAAAAGTTCAAGAGAATATTGGAACAAACAAGAAAATGTAATTGCTGCTGGCTCATATGCAACTCAAAAAGAAAAAGATGAAGTAATAGTAAAAGAGAAAAATGGAATTAAATATGGATTACTAGCATATACAACTCTTACTAATGGATTAACAATGCCAAAAGATAAGAGGTTTTATCTAAATGTTTATAGTGATGCTTTAGCTAAAAAAGATATAGAAGCATTAAGAGATAAAGTAGATGTTTTAATAGTATCAATGCACTGGGGAATAGAATATTCACATGGAGTTTCACCAGAACAAAAAGCAATTGCTAAATACTTATCATCATTAGGTGTTGATATAATAATAGGAACACATCCACATGTGGTAGAACCAATTGAGTATATTAACAATACTTTAGTAATTTACTCATTAGGAAATTTTGTTTCCTCACAAATAGGAAATGAAAAACTAACTGGGTTAGTGGCTGCTGTTGATATAACAAAAACAACTATAGATGGCAAAAGCGTGGTCAAACTATCAAATACAAAAGCCGATCTAGTTTATACATGTAAGCCAAATACATGTGGAAAAGGTAAATATAAAGTATATCCATATAATAAGTTAAATGATAGTCTATTACCAAATTATAAAACAGAATTTAAAAAGAATATGGATATAGTAAGAAAAATAGATAAAAACATTAAAACTATATATACAAAAGAAGCGTAAAAAGAACGTTTCCTTTTCTTTCAAATCTTAATAGTTTGGTATATAATTATATATATAAAATGCTAAAGGAAAGTGATAATATGAAATACAAAATAATGGATGGAAACGAAGCTTGCAGCATTGTTTCATATAAATTTAGTGAGATGGCAGGAATATATCCAATAACTCCAGCTTCTCCAATGGCAGAATATATTGATAAATATGCATCATTATCACAAGAAAACTTTTTTAATGATGTAGTAACAGTAGTAGAAATGCAAAGTGAAGCAGGTGCAATAGCCACAGTACACGGAGCTCTTCAAAATGGTACGCTTGCAACAACTTATACCGCAAGTCAAGGACTATTACTTATGATTCCAAATATGTATAAAATAGCCGGTGAAATGTTACCATGTGTCATAAATGTAGCGGCAAGAAGCTTAGCAACGCATTCATTATCTATTTTAGGTGATCATCAAGATATATATTCAGTACGTCAAACAGGATTTGCTATATTTGCAACATCCTCTCCTCAACAAGTAATGGATTTAACTGCTGTACCGTATTTATCAGCAATAAAGGGAAGAATACCATTTGTAAACTTCTTTGATGGATTTAGAACAAGTCATGAGCTTGATAAAGTTGAATTAATAGATTTAGATAAATTAAAAAAACTAATTGATAAGAAAAAACTAAAAGAATTTAAATCACGAGCTTTAAGCATAAATAATGTGACAAGAGGTACAAATCAAAACGACGATATATATTTTCAAATTACAGAGTCAAGAAATAAATACTATGATGAATTACCAGACATAGTAAACAACTATATGGAAGAAATAAACAAAATAACAGGAAGAGATTACAAACCATTTAATTATTATGGAGACCCAAAAGCAACTAAAGTAATAGTGGCAATGGGTTCAGTTTGTGGAACTATTAAAGATACAGTTGATTATTTAAATAGTCAAAATGATTCTGTAGGACTTATAGAAGTACATCTATATAGACCATTTAGTGAGAAATATTTTTTAGATGTATTACCAAAAACAGTAAAGAAAATCGCAGTACTAGATAGAAGCAAAGAGCCTGGTGCTAGCTGTCCATTGTACTTAGATGTAAAAAATATAATTTCATCATATAATTCAAAAATAAGCGTTGTAGGTGGAAGGTATGGTCTTTCAAGTAAAAATACAACACCATATCAAATAAAAGCGGTATATAGCTATCTATCAAAAAAAGATAACCATGAGTTTACAATAGGAATAAAAGACGATGTAACTAACTTAAGTTTAGATGAAGAATACTTTGAACTACCTTCAGATGACTATGAAATGCTTATATATGGATATGCATCAGATGGAATGGTTAGTGCATCAAAAGACATAATAAAAATAATAGGTAACAATACAAATGCATATGCACAAGGATACTTTGAATATGATTCAAAAAAGGCAGGTGGACTTACAAGATGCCACTTAAGATTTGGTAATAATCCAATAAGAGCTACTTATTATGTAGAAAGACCAATGCTAGTAGTATGTACCAAAGATGATTATTTAAAAAAGTATGATATGTTAAGTAATATAAAAGAAAACGGTATTTTTATACTTAATACATCAAGAAAAAAAGATGACTTGAACGAATTATTCAATAATAAAGAAAAAGCTATTATAAAGAATAAAAAAATTAAAATATACACAATTGATGCAAGCAAAATTGCATTTGAATGTGGAATACCTAATAAAATAAATATGATAATGACAACAATTATATTTAAAGTAAGTAATTTTATTCCATTTGACTTTGCATTTAATGAAATAAAAAAGTCATTAGAGACAATATTAACTAATAAAGGCAGTGAAGTAATAGAAAAGAATCTAACGGCAATAGATGAAAGCTTAGAAAATTTAAATAAAGTAAAAATAAATACTGATTTAGATGAAGAAGAACTAAAGATATCTAATAACATTTTTGATATAATCGATAGAAAAGAAGGAAATACTTTAACTGTTGGAGAGTTATCAAAATTCATGGATGGTACATTTCCAGGGGGATTATCTAAGTTTGAAGCCAAAAATATAGCTGAAAAACTTCCTTGTTATAATAGTGAAAATTGTATTATGTGTAATCAATGTGCATTAGTGTGTCCACATGCTGTTATTAGACCATTCTTATTAGATGATAAAGAATATATGTTGTCAAAAGAAGAGATAAGAAAAACACTAAAGGATGCATTAATCAAAGACCAAAGTCTAAAATTCACAATAGGAATAGATTACTCTAATTGTACAGGATGTGGGTTATGTAGTAAAATATGCCCTGGTAAAAAAGGCGTTAAAGCTATAACAATGGAAGATAAGGAAAAAGTTCAAACTAAGGAAAATATATTAAGGAATAAATACCTATTTGAAAACGTCAGCGAACATCAACCGCTTCCTATTAACACAGTAAAAGGAAGTCAATTTGTTAAACCAAAATTTGAATTCTCAGGTGCCTGTGCTGGATGTGGACAAACTCCTTATTTAAAACTATTAACACAGTTATTTGGAGATGAATTAGTAATATCAAATGCTACTGGATGTTCATCAATTTATGGAGGAAGTATACCAAAAACCCCTTATAGTGTACCATGGGCTAACTCATTATTTGAAGATAATGCAGAGTTTGGATTTGGTCTAGCAGTCTCAGATAGAATTAATAAAGAAAGAATTAAAAAAATATTATATAAAAACATAAATAAAGTTGGTAAAACAGAAAAAGAAATATATGCAAGCTATTATAAGAAATTAGATTATGCATCAAGTTGTTTATTATATGAAGTAGTAAATAAAAACAAGGATAGAGAATTACTAGCAATGAAAGACTTCATAAAAACTAAATCATTCTGGATAGTAGGTGGAGATGGTTGGGCATATGATATTGGATTTGGTGGATTAGATCATGTACTAGCAAGTAAAGAAAACGTAAATATTTTAGTACTTGATACAGAGGTATACTCTAATACTGGAGGACAAATGTCAAAATCCAGTAGGATGGGTAGTGTAGCAAAATTCGCGGCTAGTGGAAAGAAAACACATAAAAAAGACCTTGCTAGAATTGCAATGTCTTATCCACATGTATATGTAGCAACTATTTCATTAGGAGCTAATATGAACCAAGCCATTAAAGCATTAGTTGAGGCTAAAAATCATAATGGACCATCTATAGTTATTGCATATGCACCTTGTATTGCACAAGGAATTACAGGTGGAGTAGTAAATAGTATTGAAGAAGAAAAAAAAGCAACTTTATCAGGGTACTACCCACTATTTAGATATAATCCAGATACAGAAGAATTTAACTTAGATTCAACCGCAGACTTTACTAAATACTTTGATTTCATATTAGGAGAAGATAGATATCGTGCTTTAAGAAAAGTAAACCCTAAAGAATATAAAAGCCTGTTGGAAGGAAACAAAGAAGAAGCAATAAATAGATATAATTATTATAAAAGTTTATCTGAAAAAGAGACTAAAGAATAGTCTCTTTTAATTATACAAAAAAGAAGCTGTTCCCCCTGAGAAACAGCTTCATAAAAAAGAATAAAAAGGGGTTGGCTAGTGTGATACTAGCGACCAATTCGCCATTTGTGAATTGGTGATTCTTATCATAATTGCATTTGCATATTTTGTCAATAAAAAACTAAAAAAATTTTAAAGTTTTTATAATTAATTAAAATTTATTAAGCGTTATTTAGTTATATTTTACTTTATTTATGATGTGTTTTTGTGGTATAATATGCAACAGGGAGTGATAGTATGAAGTTATCAGATGTAAAGGGAATTGGTCCCAAAACAGAAACCTTACTTAACAAAATAGGTATATTCAGTTTTGATGATTTGGTAACTCACTATCCATTTAGATATGAAATTCTAAAAAGAAGTAATTTAAAAGATGAAGAATCATTAGAAAAAGTAATAATTGATGGTAAAGTAGAAAGTATTCCAATACTAGTTAGATTTAAGGGTAATTTAAATAAACTAAACATAAGACTAGCTACAAAGGATGGAGTAGTTGGAGTATCTATATTTAATAGAGCATTCCTAAAACCTAACTTAAAAATAGGAACCAGTATAATAGCAATTGGTAAATATGATAAACAAAGAAATATATTAACAGCAAGTGAGATTAAGTTTGGGTCACTATCAAACAAAGAAACAATTGAGCCCGTTTATCATACTACTAGCGGTATAACAGGCAAAGTATTAGCAAGCTATATTAATAATGCACTTTTAAAATATGGAAATCAAATAACTGATAACATACCAAAATATTTATTAGATAGATATAACTTTAATAACAAAAAAACAGATTTAAATATTGTACATAATCCACCTGATTTTGAAAAGTTAAAAGAATCAATGATAAGACTTAAATATGAAGAATTGTTTGAATTTACATTTAAGATTAATTATTTAAAAGAGCAAAATAAAAAGAATGCTGTTGGTATAAAAAGAGAATGTAATAAAATGGAACTGGATAAAGTGATTAAAAAACTTCCATTTAAACTTACTGATGATCAAATAAAAGCGCTTGATGAAATAATAGATGATTTAAGTAGTGATCATAAAATGAATAGATTATTACAGGGTGATGTAGGTAGTGGAAAAACAATAGTTGCATTTTTAGCAATGTATTATAATTCAATTTGTGGATATCAAAGTGCATTGATGGCACCAACAGAAATATTAGCGATTCAGCATTATAATAATATAAAAGAAGTATTTAAAGATTTAAATATTGAAATAGCACTACTTACAGGTTCTATATCAAAAAAAGAAAAACAAGATATATATAAGAGATTAGAAAGTGGTGAAATCTCGGTAGTAATAGGAACACATGCATTAATTCAAGAAGATGTAAAATATGGTAATTTAGGGCTTGTCATTACAGATGAGCAACATAGATTTGGAGTAAACCAACGAGCAAATCTAAAAAATAAGGGAATCGCAGTAGATGTATTATATATGAGTGCAACACCAATACCCAGAACATATGCACTAACTATATATGGTGATATGGATATATCAACTATAAAACAACTTCCATCTGGAAGAAAGCCTGTTAAAACAGTGGTTAAATCAGAAAAAGAAATGAAAGATGTTTTAACTAGTATGCATGAAGAATTAAAAAATAATCATCAAATATATGTTATAGCGCCATTAATTGAACAAAGTGATAATTCAGATATGACTAATGTTTATAACTTAAAAGATAAAATGAATCTAGCATTTGGTAGTAAATATAATATAGATATAGTACATGGAAAAATGAAACCAGAAGCAAAAGAATTGATAATGGGAGAATTTAAGCAAAATAAAATAAACATATTAATAAGCACAACCGTTATAGAAGTAGGTGTAGATGTTGAGAATGCTACTATGATTGTTATATTTGATGCAGAAAGATTTGGATTATCCACACTACATCAATTAAGAGGAAGAGTAGGTAGAAATAAATTTGAGTCTAAATGTATATTAATTAGTAATACAGAGAAAGAAAGATTAAAAATAATGGAAACTACTTATGATGGATTTGAAATAAGTGAACAAGATTTTAAATTAAGAGGAGCAGGAGACTTATTTGGAGTAAAACAAAGTGGTGACATGTCATTTAAAATAGCTAATTTAAAATCAGATTATAAGATTCTTGTACAGGCCAAAAAAGATTCTCTAGAATTTTTAAAGTGTAAAGATAATAATACAGATGCTTTAAAAATAAGGCTTATAGATACAATTAATCATAGTTAGAGTGTAAACCATAAAAAAAATAAATAATATAAATTGACTTTTAACAAAATCCATATTATGATTAGTACGTATGATGGTAAACGTCATACATAATTGAACGCACTTACGGTCATATAATGTGAGTGTGTATTCAACCAAAACCCCCTGAAGTGGACCAGAGATGGTCCACATTTTTTGTTTATGCCTTATAAAGCCAATGTTTACAAGGGCTTGCGAGTTTGCAACCTAGTTGTATTAGGTACATTTTAGGTACCATTTAGATACTTTTTCTGGTACCTAAAGTATCTAAATAGTAAAAGCCTAGTTTGTTAAACCCTTATAAATACTGGCTTTAAATAAAAAAAGAGTACTTTTTGCTCTCTTGGGGAGGTTTGGGTCGAATATTGATATATTTGTTCTAATAATTTAATGGGTACAAAATGGGTGAATTCATGATATAATTAATATGGTAGAGGATGTGATAATATGAATAATGAGGCTAATACTAGAGCTCTTTTTGAACAATTATTAAAAGAAAATGATTTTAAGTTTTCTGTTAAAGGTGATGAATCATCTGATGATAACTGTATTGTAGAAGGAGAAAAAAGTGCCAATTTAAAGATTAACAAATTATTATCAAATGCTTCTAAAAAAGGTTCGGGAAAAGGGAGACCGGATTACATAATTTCTAAAATAACTAATAATCCCGATTTGATTATTATATGTGAATGTAAGGCGCAAACAAAGTTCCATGAATCAATTAATTTAGACAAATATGGTGATTATGCTGTAGATGGCGTTTTGCTGTATTCATCATTTTTATCAAAAGAGTATGATGTTCTAAGTATAGCGATTAGTGGTGAATCAAAAAAGGATTATAAAATATCTACATATTTACAATTAAAGGGTGAAATAGAGCCAAGAAATTTGAAAATTAATGATGTTTACAAATTTAATGATTATATTAACTTGTATTCAAAGGATGAGCATAAATTTAATCAAGATTTATCAAAGTTGTTAGATTATTCAAGACTATTAAATGATCATTTACATTCATTAAAAATTCCAGAAGATAAAAGAAGTTTATTGATTAGTGGATGTTTAATTGCATTGCAAGATAAGGCTTTTTGTGCTTCATATAAATTACAAGATTCCAAAGCACTTATTTTGAATTTGTTGAATACAATTGAAATACAATTGCAGAATGTTACGAATTCTGATTTAAAAAATATAATTATAAATTATTCATTTATTAAAACCAGTACAAATTTATCTGCAAACAATAATTTACTTAGAGAAATTATAACTGGCATAAAAGATAATATTGACAATTTTATAAAGACACATAAATATTATGATACTTTAGGACAATTCTATATTGAATTTTTAAGATATGCAAATAATGACAAAGGTTTGGGAATAGTTTTAACTCCTCCACACATTACAGAATTATTTTGTGAAATAGGAAATGTTAATAAAGATTCGGTAGTATATGATAACTGTTGTGGTACAGGTGGTTTTTTAATTTCGTCACTTGATATGATGGTAAAAGATTCGTTAGGTGATAGTAATAAAGAAGCACATATAAAATCTCAACAATTAATAGGTACAGAATTCCAAGATCATATTTTTACATTGGCATGTTCTAATATGTATATTCATGGAGATGGAAGGAGTCATATTTTTAAAGGTTCTTGCTTTGATAACAAAATTATTGAGCAAGTTAAAGCATTAAAGCCAAATGTAGGTTTTTTAAATCCGCCATACAAATCATCTAAAAATGATATAGAGGAATTAAAGTTTGTATTAAATAATATAGAATGCTTGGAAAAAGGCTCATTATGTATTGCAATCATACCAATGTCATGTGCAATAGCTGACTCAAAAAATAAAGATGTTTATGATTTAAAAAAGGAACTATTAAAATATCATACCTTGGATGCAGTTTTTTCAATGCCTGATGAATTATTTGTGAATTCAAATGTAAATACGAGAACATGTATTATGGTTTTTAAAGCTAAAGAACCGCATCCTGAAAATTATAAAACTTATTTTGGTTATTGGAAAAATGATGGTTTTATTAAGAGACGTGATGGACGTGCAGATTATAATAATTTATGGGAAGATATAAAAAAACATTGGGTTTCTTCATATAGGAACCGAGATGAGATAATTAACGAGAGTGTGAAGAAAACTGTGGGTGCAAACGATGAGTGGTGTGCTGAGGCTTATTTAGAAACAGATTATTCAAATATTCCGAGTAATTTATTTGTATCAAAATTAAAAAATTATTGTTTGTATTTGTTTAGTAATAATCTAGTTAATTCCATAAATAATAATCCGTTAGATATATCATTTGTGCCAGATGATAATAAAGAGTATGGATATTTTAAAATAAAAGATTTCTTTGATGTTAAATCCGGTGGGGATAAACCTAAGGATTGTTATTATCCTGCCGAAGGGTATTATGAAGTTAATTCTGTAGAAAACCAAGTTAATAATAATGGAATCAAGGAAAAAATTTATTTCGATAAAGTTGATAAAATTTATAGTAATTTTATTTCAGTTGTTTCTATTGGAGATGGTGGCACTTCATTTTATCAACCAGAAAAGTGTGCTTGTTTTACCAGAGTAAAATCCCTTATTCCAAACAATAAGATTAAATTTAATCAATATATTGCAATGTATATATGTGTTATTATAGAAATGGAAAAATATAAATATGGTTATGGTAGAGTAGTTAGTAAAGATAGATTAAAAGAATTATATTTATATTTGCCGGTTGATAAAAACAAAAATCCAGATTGGGAATATATGGAAGCATTTATTAAATCATTGCCTTATAGTTCGAACTTATAAAAAGAGTATATTGCTCTTTTTTTTTGTTCTGTTTTCAAAACAACCTGAAGAGAGCAGATGCTTTTTGCAAACCCTTATAAACATTGACTTCAAGTGTTATAAAGGTTTGTTAAAGGTGTTTTTAGGTACCATTTAATTATTATAAAATAATAAAATTACGAACCAGTCGATATTTAAAAAGTATTACTAAAGAAAATTGCAAGTTTTTACAATTTATTTGCAATATATTACGATTAAATCGTAATAATTTACAATCTAGTTGTATTTGCGCGGCCCCCTGAAGAGAGCGATTAACTTATGTCGCTCTCATTTTTTGTAGGAAATATAAGGGCTTTACTGATTTGAAAAATCTCTAAAAATAGGATTAGGTACCAATTAGGTACCATTTTTATTTAAATAGACATATTTACTAAATAGATGTGATATAATTAATATAAGATTATAAGTGAAATGAGGTGATATTTTGAATAATAATTTGCAGTATTTATTTGATACTTCCGGAAACTGGATTGCATTTAAAATTGGTAAATTTCTATTTAATGATGATGGAAACTGGATTGGATGGTTTCCGTGGGATGAAGTTGTAGCTATAACTCCCAGTGGGAAGTATTTAGGAGAAATATATAATAAGAACAGATTACTTAAATCAAATTATAAAAAAATATTACCATATCCTGGTTATCCTGGTTATCCTGGATATCCAGGTTACCCTGGATATCCTGGTTTTGCTGGATATCTATATGTACCTGGAACATCAGATGTAGAGAAAGAACTATTGAAAGGAGAATAAATATGACAAAGGAAGAATATTTAAATAAATCTAACGCCATCTTAATTAGTCTGAAAAACACTATAGAATCATTTTATACTTTATATAATTCCTTAGATGATGACAAAGAAAATCAAAAACAAGATCTTCTTCGTGCGATCATATTATTCTCATGTTCTGGAATAGACTCAATAGTTAAGCAATTAGTTAATGATACTTTAGATTATGTTATTGAACATGATGAGGGAGCTTTTAATCAATTTAAAAATTATACTGAGAAAAAATTAATATTAAAAAATGAAGCTGGAATAAATTCGAAATTGTTTGCTGAACTATTTACTTGTGGTAATCCAAAACAAACACTTATAGATGTTTTAAAAAAGGATTTAACGAGTAATAGCCTTCAAAGTGCCGATGAATTATTAAAAGTAGGATCTGTTTTTAATATTGGAACTGCTAATTTAGTAAATGGTAAGGAAGAACATGAAAAATTAAGAAGAGTATTTATAGTTCGTAATCAAATAACACATGAAATGGATGTTGATATGACGGCTTTAGATTTTAAAATGAGAGATAGGACTTATGAAGAGATAAATGATTATTCTGAATTTATTATTAATTTTATAGAAAAATTTATAGAATTAATATCAGAAAAGCTTGATGATACTTCGGAAGTCGATGAATTTGAACAAATAGTAAGTTTATAAAAACATTGGATTAAACCAATGCTTTTTTAGTCTAAATTATCGATTAAATCAACAACTTCATTTAAAGCAGAGTTAAATAGATGAGTGTAAGTGTTTAAAGTTTCTTCAATTTTAGTGTGTCCTAGATATTTTGCAACGACAGTTATATTAGCACCATTATTAACAAGTAAGGATGCACAGGAATGTCTGAAGTCATGGATCCTAATTTGAGGT